>OLOK01000002.1_pt1 | contig 236419 bp, 207 predicted proteins | sample 1672591 | NCBI WGS metagenome assembly OLOK01 (sample SAMEA3136703, study PRJEB25190) | human gut metagenome | biome: human gut; feature: human-associated habitat; material: faeces | place: Austria | collected 2013 | reverse complement strand
ATGCGCTCGCCCAATCGCTTGAGCTTCAACAGCTGGATTCCACCAAAGGTCGACCAGAATAACGGTATCAGCACCTGTCAGATTGAGACCTACACCACCAGCTTTCAAGGAAATTAGAAATGCATCCTTTTGACCATCATTAAAAGCGGTTGTCATTTCTTGACGATCCTTAGCCGGAGTAGAACCGGTTATTTTAAATGATTCCATTTCAAGACTTTGTAGTTCCTGCTCAATCAGATCTAACATACCTCTAAATTGAGAAAAAATCAACACCCGATGATTGCTGGAGTGAATTTGTTCTAAAAGCTCTCTCAAACTATCCAGTTTTCCGCTATCACCCTGATAATCCTCTAAAAAGAGAGCTGGGGTGTCGCAGATTTGACGCAGGCGCATGAGACCAGATAGAATCTCTATCTTATCTCGGTTCAGTTCTTCGTCCGTTGCAGAACGCACGCGTTCCTGCATTTGCTGCAGTTGGGCCAGGTAAATCGCCTTTTGGCTATCCTGTAAGTCGTTTCGATAAACGACTTCTGTCAGATCAGGCAACTCTTGAAGAACATCTTCTTTCTTCCGACGCATGATAAAAGGTTGAACATAACGCGCTACCAGATCTGCTGGCATTTTTAAAAATTCCTTTTTAGCAGGTAATAAACCAGGGAGAACAATTTGAAAAATAGACCACAATTCGCCCATATGGTTCTCAATTGGTGTCCCAGATAAGGCAAAAGTATTTTTTACCTCAAAGTTTCGTAAGTGCTGAGCAATCTTTGTTCGATCGTTTTTCATGACCTGCGCTTCGTCTAAAATCAGATAATCAAAAGTCAGACGGCCATATTCTTCTACATCCTGACGAAAAGAGGCATAACTGGTAATCATCACCTGATGTTTTTCAGCTATTAGATTATCCCGAAGAGGCTTGGGCCCATAGACAACTGCTATATCTAAATGTGGAGCAAACTTGCCAAATTCATCCTGCCAGTTGTAAACCAGGCTTGACGGTGCCAAGATCAAAGCATTTTGAGACTCTTTTAACACTGCCGTCAAAAAGGCAATTGTTTGCAAGGTTTTCCCAAGCCCCATGTCATCAGCTAGTATCCCTCCAAAGCCATAATGATTAAGCATGCCGAGCCATTTTACTCCCAGCTCTTGATAGTCTCTCAATTCGGCTTCAACCTGTAAGGATGGTAGTTGAAATTCTTCTGGGTGCCTCAGATCATAAGCTAACTGTCGAAATCCTTCTGAGAAAGAAACATTTTCTTGATCTTCTAGGATATCTGTTAGCTGCAGGGCAGCCAAACGGTTAGTCCTTATCTGACCCCCCTTTAACTTTTTGGCCCTTAACTTTTGCAAGGTTTGACTAACTTTCTTAGTCTCTTCATCAAAAACCAATACTTTGCCCGATTGACTGACAAAATAATCACGAGATTCAAATAGGGCAGATAAGGCATCGTCCACTTCCGCTGGATCAATATTGGCAAAATCAAAACCAATTTCCAACAGGCTTCCTTTTGTTTCAATAGCGATCTTCGGTTTTTCTACCTGATAAAGAGCTAATAAACTAGGGCTAATCTTTACTCTTCCTAAGGAGCGGAATTTTTCCATGGTATGAGTAAAGAAAGTGTAGACATCCTGAGGTAATAAAGCAGGTCTACGACTTTCAAAAGCTGCTTCAAATCCTGCTTGTAGTAAATTTTGAAACACCTTTTGTTCTAGTCTGAAGTCACTGGCAAAAGGAAGACTATCTAGTTCTTCTTGACTAGCTACAGTTAGAGATTCGTAGACAAAGACAAGCTTAGCTTCAATCTCACCTGAAGCCAGCAGATCAAAAGAGAAATGAGGCTGAAACTCATGAATCATGAGTTCTTTAGGTGCTGATAAACTACCCATTTTCTTGAATTCTAACAGACTAGTAGCCAGCTTACCTTGATCAGAACTATCAAATTGCAGACGTTTTTTCCTATCTGAATCTATAGGCAAATCTCTCAGGGCAGCCAGTATACGTTGTTGCTGATAGCTGAGTTGAAAGAAGGTATCTCCATAAAATAGGAATTCACCATTGTATAAAAGTTTATAGTACTGCTCAGAAATCACAAGTTCTAAGTAATCAGCAGACTCCTCTAGTTCAAAGGAGAAAATGCCCGCATCTTCATGTAGATCTTGGAAAAAGACCTGCTGGAAATCAAAGACACTATACGCCAAATGGAAACTGTTTAACTCCATCAAGCGTGTCACTCCCTCTTCGAGCAAAGAAGCAGGAAAGGCTATATGTCGACCAGCATTTTGAAAAATCAAAGAATCATCCTTAGTCGTCAAGAATCCCCGCAAGAACATTAATAGGTCTTGACTAGGTCTGTCAAATTCTTCAAAACGAAGGGGTTCAAAGTAGCTTTTACCAATCTGGTAAGGAGCTTCTTTTTGAATAGTCTGTAAAAAAGCACGAATATCCCTTACCACATAAGATTTCTCATCCGGTAAACGACTGAGACGCAAAGTCCACAAAAACTCGCCTGTATAAGCATCTTCTTGACCAACTGCTGATAATTGATACTTAGCATTTTCCTGATCCATGGGTAAAATCTTATCTAAAAAGAGACTCCCAAATGAAACCTTTCCTTGTGTCTCTTGCTGACTCGTTTCCTCCAACTCCAACTTAGCCAATACTTCCTTGCCTTCTGCGTCATTTTTTAGGAAATACTCTAGTCCAGCTAAATGGGCGCAATATTGTTTTTTCTGGAAAAATTCACAGGAACAGAATACAGCATCATCAGCCAAACTGTATCTCAAATTATAGTCTGAAACTCGACTATAGATAATCCGATTTTTGACTTCACTAATGCTGATTTGACCTTTTTCATAAAAGCTTATTCCCTCGGTTCGAATTTTCCCTGGAATTAATTTCGCCATACTTACCACCTTATGTTTATCTCTCCATTATACCATAGTTTTCAGGCAAAGAAAAAAGTAAGCCTTTTTGCTTACTTCTTTTGTTCTAGATAGGTAATAGACATATCGGATTTTTGACTCTTATTTTTGTTTATTTGATGGTCCAAATCTTGATAAATAGTTTCGAGATCCAAAGACTCTATTCAAAATACTATTCCTCGAGAACCTTCCTAGCTTAGTCAGCAAAACCTGTCTTTGATACTCAGGCAACCTCCAAAAAATGCAAGGATCAAAATTAATGTTCTACCAAGAAAGCCATGAACCATTAAACTAGAGGAAATCTGCCCCTATTTTCTCTTCCTTGCAATCAAGTGAATCGGGGTTCCTTCAAAGACAAAGGCCTTGCGGATTTGATTTTCCAAGAAACGCAGGTAAGAGAAGTGCATAAGCTCTTCTTCATTGACAAAGATGACAAAGGTCGGCGGTTTGGTCGCTACTTGAGTCGCATAGAAAATCTTGAGGCGTTTGCCCTTGCTTAATCCACTGTGCTTTGGGACGAATTTTTCACTAAGAAGAAACCTATTATACTATACAGGGATACCACTAGAATAATCTTAAACAAAGACCATAACATAAACAAAAATAGAATAGTTTTCTCATGAAAACTATAATAACTTTCACTAAAATAGTATCCTAGCTTTTGTACTTCAATTACACCGAAAAAAAGTTGCCCAAGCAGAAGAAAGAAGGCCAGTAAATAAATAGTTGCAAGCGTCCAAAAAACTATATTATTCTCTAGATATCTCCTTAATACCCAAACTAAAAGCAGGATTACAGACAAAAAAATTATTGTAAAAAATTCAAAATATGACATTTCCTGTCTCCTCACAGTGAAAATAGGAATCGCTAGAATTCCAACTCCTACTTCCGCTTCCTTGCAATCAGGTGAATCGGGGTTCCTTCAAAGACAAATGCCTTGCGGATTTGATTTTCCAAGAAACGTAGGTAAGAGAAGTGCATAAGCTCTTCTTCATTGACAAAGATGACAAAGGTCGGCGGTTTGGTTGCTACTTGAGTCGCATAGAAAATCTTGAGACGCTTGCCCTTGTCAGTCGGTGTCGGATTAATGGCGATGGCATCCATGATGACATCGTTAAGCACCGCTGACGGAATACGCGTGTTTTGGCTTTGACTAATCTGCTTAATCATATCCGGCAGCTTATGGAGACGCTGCTTGGTCAGAGCAGAGACGAAAATAATCGGCGCATAAGACAAGTACTGGAACTGGTCACGAATATCCTCTTCCCAGTTTTTCATGGTATGGTTGTCTTTTTCTAGCGTATCCCACTTATTGACAACGATAATCATTCCTTTACCTGCTTCATGGGCAAAGCCAGCAATTCTCTTGTCGTACTCACGAATTCCTTCTTCGGCATTGAGCACCATCAGAACGACATCTGAGCGATCAATCGCCCGCATAGCCCGCATGACAGAGTATTTCTCCGTATTTTCATAAACCTTGCCTGACTTGCGCATACCAGCCGTGTCGATCATGGTAAATTCCTGACCTTCACTGTCCGTAAAGACCGTATCAATGGCGTCACGCGTAGTACCGGCAACAGGACTGGCAATAACCCGCTCCTCACCCAAGATAGCATTGATCAAGCTAGACTTGCCGACATTAGGACGGCCAATCAAGCTAAACTTAATCATATCAGGATTTTCAGCGACTTCTTCATTTGGCAGATTTTCAACGATTGCGTCAAGAACATCCCCTGTACCAATCCCGTGGACTGAGGAAACTGGGAATGGATCGCCCAAGCCCAGCGCATAGAAATCAAAAATCTCATTGCGCATTTCGGGGTTGTCCACCTTATTGACCGCTAAAATAATCGGCTTATGGGTCTTGTAAAGCATGCGAGCTACATACTCGTCCGCATCTGTAATACCTTCCTTGCCAGACACGACAAAAACGATAACATCTGCTTCGTCCATAGCGATCTCAGCCTGGTGTTTGATTTGCTCCATAAAAGGCGCGTCAACATCGTCAATTCCGCCTGTATCAATAATACTAAACTTACGGTTGAGCCAGTTTGCGGTCGCATAAATTCGGTCGCGTGTCACCCCTTCGACATCTTCCACAATGGAAATCCGCTCACCGGCAATCCGATTGAAGAGCGTTGATTTGCCGACATTGGGACGGCCGACAATGGCAATAGTTGGTAAGGCCATGTTTTTCCTCTTTCATTCTTTAGGACAGAGCCAAACTCCGTCCTATTTTTCTAATTTCTTTTCTTTGAATAGTTGATCAATAGCCTGATTTGGCTCCTGACCAAATTGAGCAGCTAGGCGCTGACTCCAAGTTTCCTTAGCTCGCTCGCCAGCATATTCAGTCTGCACGCGGTCATAGGCTTGAATAGTTGAACAATCCTGTTCACGATATTCTTCCTCAAAGACCACTGCTTCATAAGGCAAACGTGGCTTGACTGCATGGTTCTGGTTGGGAGTTCCCAGAGCAATCCCAAAGACCGGATAAGTGTATTCCGGCAGTTTGAAAAGCTCTGCTATTTGACTGGCAGCATAACGAACCAGTCCAATGATTACCCCACCATAACCCAAACTTTCAGCTGCTAAGAGAGTATTTTGCCCCACCAAAGCAGCATCTACTGAGCTAATCAGGAGATTTTCTGTTCCCTCAGGGTAAAAGTCTTCCGTATGCAAGCAAACACCCTTTTGAGCTCGATTGAGGTCGCCAACAAAAAGCAGGAAGGCTGAAGACTGCCGAATAGCTTCTTGGGGCACCAAGTCAAAGAGAGCTTCTTTTTTCTCTTTGCTCCGCACCACAATGATAGAGTATGACTGGAAATTCTTCCAACTGGAAGCAGCCCGTCCAGCATCAATGATGGCACGGAGTTCCTTATCCGAAATCTGCTCCTCCGTAAAGCGACGTACAGACGTGTGAGCCTTCATCAAGTTAATTGTTTCATTCATCGGCGGTTCTCTCCTTTTAGGCGTACCTCCTGAGCCAGAAACTTAATCCGTTCCATAACCCGCTTGGCCTGCCATGTTTCATCGCCATTCTTAGAGCTGGCAAAGTGACTCTCTAAATCCGCAAAACTAAAGTTAGAAGTAAAGAAGGTTGGCAGATTTTCCTGCATTCGGTGCTGGAGAATGACCTGCAAAATCTCATCTCGCATCCAGGGGCTGGACTGCTCTGCACCGATATCGTCCAAAATCAGCACTTGAGCTGTCTTGACCTGGTCAATCTTCTCCTTGACCAAGCCGGAACTGATCGCATTCTTAACATCCAAAACAAAGCTCGGATAGTGGAGCAAAGTCGTTGAAACACTGCGTTTTTCTGACAAATCATGCGCCAGAGCAGCCATCATATAGCTCTTGCCGACTCCAAAATCCCCGTAGAGATAAACAGCCTTCTGATAATGCGGAAACTCCGCAACAAAGTTAGTCAACAATTCAAGAGCCTTATAGCGGCCTTCATCATCCAGATCCACCTGAGCTAGACTAGCTTCTTTCAGGCTACTAGGTAGACTAATCAGATTAAGTCTACTCTTAATTGCTTCATTCTTTTGTTGCTCGACCAGCTCAGCTGTCTCCTCATAGGAAACATCCGCATAGCCGGCATTTTTAATCAAAATCGGCTTGTAGCCTTTAGCAATATAGGCTTCATCCCCCAGCAAAAATCGATTCCGTTCACTGATGTACTGATTAAACTTCGAGATGCTACGGGAAATTTCAGATTGACTGAGTTTTTCTTGCTTAATAAATGCTGCCACGTCTGGATCTTCTACGATTTGGCGAACCAACTCCTCATAGTTGAATTGGCGGGCAGGATTTTTATGCGAAAGGGTCTCTCCAATCTTTTCCATCTAGTCACCTCCTTGTTCTAATTTAGCAAGCAAGCGGCGCTTTTTCTCTTCGAGCTCAGCCCGCTTCTCTGCACTGGTTTCATTTTTATAATCTGGCTGGCTCCATTCAGGAACATTGCTTTTAGCAACTTTCTGGCTAGATTTAACTGGTCTACTCTGACTTTGCTGGCTGCGCTCGCGGATTTTCAGAACAGCTTCCTCAGCACTAGTCACATTTTGATAAGCAAAATCATTGGCGACTTTTAGAGCGTACTTCTCATTCAGATTGGCTGAATCAACCTTATTTAAAGTCAGAAGTAAGACAATATTGATAACCTCATCTAAAAGACCTAACTTAGCCAAGTCCAATAAAAGCTGTCTTTCTGATTGGGTAATTGTCGCCTGACGCTTTTTTTTAAGCTCTGCTAAGAAAAGCATCGGCACCTTACTCTTGGCGGCGTGGATTATGATTTGTTCATCCTGGGTGAATTTCTCATTGACACGTTTTTGAGCCAATTTTTGCTTCATACGCTCGACAGAAATAACATGTGAAATCGCGGTTTCTCTAGCCAAGACATAAGTTTCATACCAAGTCCAGTTTTGTTGCTCAGCAATGGCAAACAAATCTAGCAAATCTTCTTTTTCATCAGCAAAACGTAAATTTTCCTGAGCCATTCTTCGCTTAAAGTTGGTCAGATCAAAGTCTGTCTGCTTCTTCTTAACCATTCCGACTTCATCTTCCACATCAAAGACTGTCGATAATTTTCTGGCCAAAGGCTGACCCTGAGGCTGACCTCCCATTAAAGCTTCAACAGCCGTTTCACCAATTTTCTTTTCTAAAAGTCGTTTGTAAACGTGATGCTGGAAAAATTCATCCGCCGAAAGCAAACTGAAAAGTTTAATCTGATAAGTCGACTCTGCTTGGTAGAGTTCTAGCAAGTTCATAGCACTTAAGCGTTCAAAGCTCGTCTTTAAGACCTCCATTCCCATATTCAGATGATTCAGAATATGGCCAAAGGTATAAGCCTGATGACCGTCGTCCCAAAAAGCCAGACAGTACAGATAGAGACTGACTGCTTCTCGACCAATAATCGGCAGATAAAGACGGATCAGATTGTTTGTATCTTGACTAACCAGATTGTTTTTCATATAAGAAAACTGATCGTTTGGCCTCATCTATTCTTCTCTCTTCTTTTTTACACCCTTAGTAATTTGCTGGAGCAGACTTTCTAATTCACCAACATCTTTAAAACTTCGATAAACACTGGCAAAGCGAACATAGGTAATCTCATCTAATTCAGCTAGTTCATCCATAACAAGATTCCCGATAAAGTCACTGCTAATTTCATTCTCACTGCTACTTCGTACTTTCTGCTCAATGCGATTAACCAAAGCTTCAATCTCATCGCTTGAAACCGGACGCTTCTGAGCTGAGCGAATAATACCATTAAAAATCTTGTCTCTTGAAAATTGCTCCCTAGTCCCATCTTTTTTGACAACGACTAGGGTTCTTTCTTCTACCCGTTCATAAGTTGTAAATCGATGCTGGCAATCTTCGCATTCACGACGGCGACGAATAGTATTTCCATCCTCAGCTTGACGGCTATCAATAACACTGGATTTGCTCCCGCCACATTTTGGACAACGCATACGATTTCCTCCTCAAATCTTAATACTCTATTTTACCATAATTTTGCCCATAACAAAAGTAAGGCAAATCTAAATCAGTACACAGAACTATTAAAAGTATTTCTCCTATATTTCATACTTAAAAAAGAGACCGACATCCCTTCAATAGATTTGATTGGAATGTTAAACCCACCTAGCATATTAAAAAATGGAGGGTGGGATAAATATGAGTAACAGCAATTTAAAATCATTTGATAATTTCTCCCAAGAAGATATTCTCTTATACAAAAAAGTTCCAAGTTGAACTGAAACTCAAAAGTTAGGTTTTTAAACTAACCTCGCTAGTACAGTTCATTTAACTTGGAACTTTTTTTCTAAAATTTTGCCTCTACTTCTAAACCGAAATGGTCACTGACAACAGGGGTTCCCTTTCCGTCAAAGACCACAGCAGAGCTTTCAATTTGGATACCTTGGCTGGTAAAGATATAATCAATCTTCAGAGCGTCTTGGTTGCCATCCCAGCCAGCAATTTCGCCTTCAACTGTTGCCCTACCACTAATCTTTTGAGCAACCTTATGACTATCCTGCAATTTGAGTGGGCTCTTTATAATATGCTGATATCCTTCGTAATCGACAGGATTATTAAAGTCACCCATGAGAACCAGAGGAGTTTCGACCTTTAGAAGCTCTTCTTCAAGCTTTGACCACTCTCCTTGTAAGCCCTTGTCCCACCAAGATAGATGACAAGAGGCGATAGTCATCAATTGACCCTCTACCTCAGTCTCCGCTAACAAGACCTTGCGAGTGTGGTAATCCCTAGGATCATTCACTTCTGAGACCAAAACTTCTCTAGGAGCTATCGGTTTTCTGGACAAGATTGCCACACCTTCATTGTAAATGTCAAAACCGATATGATTATAAGCCCAAGACCAATGGTAGTCCAGTCCTGCTTTTGCCAATTTTTCTACTAGACAAAGGGCAAAGTGATCCTGATGAATCGCAATCGCTCCTTCAACAGCATGATAGAAAGGAGCCTGAACAACCTGTTCAGACTCCATTAATTGATTGACTTCCTGCAGGCAAATGACATCATATTTTTCTTGAAGAATACGTTCTGCAAGCTGATTTAGCTTGGTTTCTTGCTCTTCTTCCATCCAACTATGAGTATTTAATGTCAGGAATTTCGCCATGATTTCTCTTTTCTATTTTACAATTCAACCTTGGCAACAACTGTCTTAGCAGATGCTTGACCAAGTTTTTCTACAGTCACAGACTTAATAGCCGCCGCGTTTGTGAAGACAACAACTGTTGAAGTTTCACGACCAGCTGCCTTGATAGCTTCCAAATCAGCTGTCACAAGTAAATCACCTGCAGCAACCTTTTGACCTTCTGAAACATGAACTTCAAATGGTTGACCTTCTAAGCTGACAGTATCTAAGCCGATGTGAACCAATACTTCCAAGCCATTTTCTGTCAAAAGACCTAAAGCATGTTTCGTAGGGAATACGCTTGTTACAGTACCTGAAACAGGTGAGTAAATCTTACCATTTTCTGGCTCAACAGCAAATCCATCTCCCATCATCTTTTGTGAGAATACTGGATCTTTAACATCATCAATTGCGATGACTTGACCATCTGCAACAGTTTCTACTTCTTCTGTTACACCTTTGTAAGCAACTTCAGTAGCTGCTGATTCTGCTTTTTGGCTAGGAAGAGTTTCAGGAATCACTTCACCAGAATCCAGCAAGTCTTGGATATCAGATTTAAGAACGTCAGCTTTTGGTCCATAGATAGCCTGAACACCTTGACCTTTCATAACCAAGCCCATAGCGCCTTCAGCTTTCCATTGCTCTTCAGTTCCAACTTTTTCAGCGTCCTTGACAGTCACACGCAAACGAGTCATACATGCATCTACATCAACGATATTAGCACGACCACCTAGCAAATTGATAACATTGACTGCTTGAGATGCTTCTGCAACTTTGCCACTGCCAGCTTCTGATGAAGAAGCTTCATCTGATCCATCTGCAGTTTCATAGTTACCATTACGTCCTGGAGTCGCATAGTTGAATTTCTTAATCATGAAGTTTGCAATGAAGTACATGATGACTCCAAAGAGGATCGTTACCCAAATGAAGTTAATGATATCCATTCCCAAACCAGCATTGATTGCCAATGGAGTACGAGTTAAGAATTCGATAGAACCGAATGAGTGTACACGAAGGTTGACGATATCAGCCATTGCAAAAGCAGCACCCTGAACAACTGAGTAAATCAGGTAAAGAGGAGTTGCTACAAACATGAACATGTACTCGATTGGCTCAGTAACCCCAGTCAAGAAGGTTGCCAATGCAGTCGCAATCATCATACCTTTATATTTGTGCTTCTTGTCAGCATCTACATTGCGGTAGATAGCTGCAGCTACCCCCATCAAAATACCAAATGAACCAATCATTTGTCCAACTTTAAAGCGGGCTGGATGGTATGCTTCAAGTAATTGATTGTAGCTTGCCATATTTGAACCTTTAAGGTTAACAAGGTCAGTTACCCAAGCAAGCCAAAGTGGGTCTTGTCCGAATACTTGTGTACCTTTTGCTGCACCAGTTAACACTTCATATGTTCCACCAAGAGCAGTATAGTTCATTGGGATTGTCAACATATGGTGCAATCCAAATGGAAGCAAGAGACGTTCCAAAGTACCATATAAGAATGGTGCAAGAACTGGCGCAGTATCTTGTGAATTAGCAATCCAAATACCAAAGTTATTGATTCCAGTTTGGATAACTGGCCATACAAATGAAAGTACAATCGCAACAATCGCAGAACGCAAAATTACAACAAATGGAACAAAACGTTTCCCGTTAAAGAATGAAAGTGCATCTGGCAATTTACGGAAGTTATAGTATTTGTTGTAAGCAGTTGCTCCAACAAAACCAGCGATAATTCCGACAAATACCCCCATGTTTAGGGCAGGCGATTCTAAAACGCTGATAAAATAATCAGAAACCTTAATTGTTCCACCTAAAAGAGTGTGAACAGTTGCATCAGGATTTTTTAACATGTCACCAGAAACACCAAATATCACACCAGTGATACGGTTAATCAGGATAAAAGATAGACCTGCTGCAAAGGCACCACCGGCACGCTCTTTAGCCCAACTTCCCCCAATTGCAAGAGCAAAGAGTACATGGAGGTTCCCAATAACACCCCAACCAATTTGCTCTAAAACGCCACCTGTCGTTACCAACACACCAAAATTAGGATTAATCATTGGAAGCGACTTACCAATACTAATCATTAGACCAGCTGCGGGCATAACCGCAACAACCACCATTAAAGCTTTACCGAATTTCTGCCAAAATTCAAAGCTAAAAATGTTCTTGAATGAATTTTTCATCATCCAGACCTCCTTCTTTTTTACAAACTTCTATATGAAATCGTTTGCATTGCACACTACTATTTTATCACTTTTTTTAATTTTGTAAAGGGTTTTCATAAAAAAATTTTTATTTTTTATGATTTCCTCTTTTATTCTCTCTTTTCCCACCTTCATTTTCACTAACCTGCAAAAAAGTTGATTTATCAGGCTCTTTAAAACTCAAACTCAACATAATAATATAGATCCCGTTTTTGAATTATCTTCTTTCTTGTTTTTTAATAGGTAAGATCAGTCTATACATTTTAAGCAAACGATTGCGTTTCTCTGGCTAATTTTGACTAAAACTCAAATAAAAAACTCTAATTCTTTGAGAATTAGAGTTTTTTAATAAATCAACCCTGCATGGAATAACCAATTCCACGAACAGTTTTAATATAACTTTCTTGTCCAGGAAGATCGATTTTACTGCGGAGGTAACGAATATATACATCCACTATATTGGTCTCAGATGCACTTTCATACTTCCACACTCGGTCTAACAGTTGCTCACGGCTCATCACCTTATTACTGCTCATTAGAGTCACTAGTAAATCGTACTCTCGTCTCGTCAAAGCAATAATTTCTTCCCCTCGATAAACCGTATGATTTTTCAAATCAACCCGCAGATTACGATAAGCGGTAGGAACTTTTAACTGGCTACATTTCTGATCAATAAAATCTCGTCCACGAAAAATAGCAGAAATTTTATCAACCAGGTCACTAATAATAAAGGGTTTTACCATATAAGAAACTGCAAATTGCTGAATCTCTTCAGCTGAATCCGCAATTTCATCTCGACTCACCATTACAATGATAACTGCAGCTGGTTTTAATAAACTTAATTGTTGAGCAAAGGCGAAGGCTGTTCCATCAGCCAATTGATTATTTAGTAAAAGTAAATCATAATCGTTTTCCTTTGCTAGAGCTAGTCCCTTTTGTCCTGTTTCCGCTAGGTCTACTTGATAACTTTCCTTTTGTAATTCCAACATGATAAATCGTGCTAGATTCTTTTCATTTTCAACTAATAAAATCCGCTTCGCCATTGACCCATCGTCCTATTTTTCGTCGTACCAAGAATAGTGGAAAGTACCTTCTTTATCTTTACGCTGATATGTGTGTGCTCCAAAGTAGTCACGTTGTGCTTGGATCAAGTTAGCGGGTAGATCAGCTGAACGATAGCTATCAAAGTAAGTAATGGCTGCTGAGAAAGTTGGCACTGGTACACCAGCTTGAACAGCAAGAGCTACGATATCACGCACAGATTGTTGATATTTAGCAGTTACATCAAGGAAGTATTCATCCAAAAGCAAGTTAGCTAAGTCAGCATCACGGTTATAAGCATCTGTAATCTTTTGCAAGAAACGTGAACGGATGATACAGCCATCACGCCAGATAGAAGCGATATCCGCAAACGGTAGGTTCCAATTGTTTTCACGAGAAGCCACACGCAATTGCGCAAAACCTTGTGCATAAGAAATAATTTTTGAGAAGTAAAGAGCTTGACGGATCTTTTCGATCAACTCAGCCTTATCTCCTTCAAATTTGAAGGCGGCTGGTTTTGGCAAGACTTTGCTAGCATGTACACGTTCTTCTTTGTAAGCAGAAATATAGCGGGCAAACACAGACTCAGTAATGAGTGACAATGGCACGCCTAGATCAAGTGCTGATTGGCTAGTCCACTTACCAGTTCCTTTGTTTCCTGCAGCATCGAGAATGTAGTCTACGATTGGTCCGTCTTGACCTTCATCATCTTTACGGTTCAAGATATCAGCTGTGATTTCGATCAAATAGCTGTCCAATTCACCCTTGTTCCACTCAGTAAAGATTTCAGCCATGTCTTCTGCAGAAAGACCGAGCAAATGTTGCATGAGGTCATAGCTTTCTGCGATTAATTGCATATCTCCATACTCGATACCGTTGTGGACCATTTTCACATAGTGACCAGCTCCGTCAGGACCGATGTAAGTCACACATGGTTTGCCATCTTCAGGTGCTTTAGCAGAGATTTCTTCAAGAACATCTGCTACCAATTCATAAGCTTCTTTTTGCCCACCAGGCATGATAGAAGGACCTTCAAGGGCACCTTTTTCACCACCAGAGACACCTGTACCGATAAAGTTGATGCCTGAGTTTGCCAACTCTTCGTTACGACGGATGGTATCTTTGTAGAAAGTGTTTCCTCCGTCAATCAAGATATCACCTTTATCCAAGTGTGGAAGAAGGGCTTGGATGGTTGCATCTGTACCAGGTCCAGCTTGAACCATAAGCATGATACGACGAGGTTTTTCGATTGAGTTTACAAAGCTTTCAACGTCATAGCTTGGCACAAAGTTCTTTTCAGGATGGCAAGCAATCACGTCTTCTGTTTTGTTTGCTGAACGATTGTAGATGGCTACTGTATAGCCACGAGATTCAATATTAAGAGCAAGGTTACGACCCATAACGGCCATACCAACAACACCAAAATTTGCTTTAGTCATTTTTTTCTCCTATAGTTAGTTTGTTTTATTTTATCATGTTTAAGCTATAAAATAAAGAATTTATCTTGAAATGTTCTAAGAGGAATGATCCCTGAGTAAAAATAGGATGAAGGCAAGCCTCATCCTAATCATTTTTTATTTCTTGTCATCGGTCGTAATTTCTTGAGCTTCAATCACTGGCTGTTCATCCTGTCTAAGCTTGTTGACAGTCATATTAACACCAAGAGCGCCTGCTAGGAGTTGGCGGATGTCGAAGCCTGCACCTTGCGACACTTGGTCAATACTCTGCATGATATCACCAACCATCTTAGAAGCATTGCCTTCACCATACATGGTGATTTTGTCCACTTTAGTAAGTGGCTCTGCTACCGCACGGGCAATTTCTGGCAGTTTGTCTACAATCATCTCAGTAATGGCAGCTTCCTGCATCTTCTTCATGGCTTCTGCTTTTTTATCCAAACCTTGAGCCTCTGCTTCTAGCTTAAGACGAATCGCTTCAGCTTCAGCACGTCCCTTGGCTTCAATGGCTTCAGCTTCTTGCAATTGTGCAAATTTTTCAGCCTCGGCTTGAGCCTTGCGGGCTTCTGCTTCTTTTTGAGTTTCAAAAAGTTCTGCTTCAGCTTGACGTTGACGCTCAATCAATTGCGCTTCTGCTGCTTGTTGACGAGAGTATTTTTCTGCCTCAGCTTGTTTGCGGATGTTAGCATCCAGTTCTTGCTCACGAACCTTAACTTCACGTTCCTTGACTTCAGCTTCTTTCTCTTGCTTCATGATATTAGCTTCAGCAGCCACGCGCTCTTGCTCACGACGTTGAATTTCTGCCTCGATCCCTTTAGCTGCATCAGCCTTAGCTTGCGCAATATCTGCTTCCTGCTTGAGAGCTGCTTGCTTCAGCTTCAACTCATTTTGCTTTTGAGCAATTTCCAAGTCAGCAGCTACCCGCTTGTCGTTAGCTAACTTGTCCTGCTCAGCTTCTACTTCCTTGCGCTCACGTTCAGCTTTAGCCTTTGCAATCAAAGCGTCTTTTTTGATGGTTTCGACATTTTCGATACCGAGATTGTCAATCACACCACCTTCGTCAGAGAAAGACTGAACGGTAAAGGCAATGACTTCCAAGCCCATTTTTGCCAAATCAGGGGCTACGTTATCCTGCACTTTTGAGGCAAATTCCTGACGGTCATTGACCATCTTGCGTAATTCCATCTGACCAATTACTTCACGAAGATTTCCTTCCAAGACATCTTGAACAGAGTTAGAAATGTCAGTTGTATTCCAATTAAGGAAGTTTTCTGCCGCACGGGCAATCATTTCGTCAGTCGTTCCGATTTTCAGCTTGACTGCTGCATCAGCACGAACATTAATGAAGTCTAGAGTTGGCACCGCCTCAGACGTACGAACATCTGTTGAGAACTGCTCAATATCCAGATAAGAGCGCTGTTCAACAAAAGGAATCATAAATCCAGCCTTACCTCGCAAATGGCGTTGTTTGCGAAGACCTGTGATGACGACTACTTCATTTGGTCGAGCATTGACATATCCCTTAGCCAAAAGAACAAGTACAATAACTAAAATAATTGCACCGAGGATCAGCCAAGTTGGAAAGAAAAATGTATCCATAATAACTCCTTTTTGACAAGAAAACTTGTCCAATTTATTTTATTATCTTAGTATACCAAATTATCTTTTAATTCCAATTTTTTTCTAGAAAATTTTATCCCTCATTCATCAAAAAGACCTTGTAAACCTGCAAATGGACTATTCTCTTCTTTTTTTTCCGCTTGGTACTTCTGATAATCATCCTCTGTCATAACCTGCCAATCTTTTCCTGTTGGCAAGTCTGAACCAGCCTCTTCAGCAGCTGTCAAAACTTTTAGGGGAATATTCAAAAGGATATTGTCCGCTACACTTTCTGCAACATTTATCTCACCATTTTCAATGGGAAGCACCAGATCCTGATCAATCATTTCCTGAGAAGCGACTTGTCCATCTTCCATAAAAATTTCATTAACCAGATAAGACTCTTTCCTCTCTACGGGCTCCATACTGCGACTAGAAGCCAAAGTAACAGTATAAGAAAGTTCATAATCTAAGAAATAGAGTCCATCCTCATACTGGGCTCTCCCACTAGCAACAATATCCTGAACATCTAAAATCTCAGCATTGCGTTCTTTTAATTCTTCAGCCAAGTCTAACTTCTTTTCAAAAGCCAAACCATCTGGATTCTTGCGAATTTCTTGTATATTTAACATAAGTTCCTCTTTGTTTTTTCTTTTATTATATCATGTTTAGGTGCTCCGATGTTATTGAAAATTATTTTGTTATAATAAATGGCAAGGAGGAAGACAATGAAACAACTAGGACAAGTTTTTAGATTTTTTCGAGAGGCAAGGCACATCTCTTTATCTGAAGCCACTGGCGGAGAATTCTCAAAGTCCATGCTTTCCCGCTTTGAAAATGGGCAGAGCGAGCTATCAGCTCAGAAACTTTTTAGCGCACTCAGCGCCATTCACACAGAAACAGAAGAATTTACAGTTGCAGCTGGCATCCAGGATCATCATTCTCACAAGGAACTCCTAAGTCAAATTCAAGAACTGCTCCAAGCCAATCAGCTCAACTTATTAGAAAAACTTTATCTGGAAAAAGAAAAAATCACTCAAAAAAGCAAGCGCGCTAGCGATTGGGTTGATCGCCTGATTGTAAAGGCTTATCTCTGTGCCCTAAAGGAATCTGAAAAGGCCAGCCCAAACGAGCTAGATTTCCTGCATGATTACCTCTTTTCAGTTGATATTTGGGGACGCTACGAACTCAATCTATTCTCTGTCTGTACTCCAGTTTTATCTCTAGACTTGTTTTCCCAATACACCAAAGAAATCCTCTCAAGAAATGATTTTACAGCCTTATTTGCAAACAATCGTAACACCTTGCATACCACTTTTCTGAATGGATATTTACTAGCCATCAGTCAGGAAGATATCACCCATGCAGACTATTTCCAACAAGTCATTGAGCGACACTTTTATGAAGAAAATGAGACTTACTTTCGAATTGTCTATCTCTTTGCTCAGGGAGAATTAGCTTGTTTGAAAGGACAAAAGAAAGAAGGGCTCGCTCAGATGGAAAAGGCAGTTGATGTCTTCCATATCTTAGACTGCCAGCATAGCGCTGATTACTACCAAGAAGCTCTCGAAGCTGCTTTTCAAAAATATAGCAAATAAAACAAACCTCCACTTTTAAACTCTAAGATTTTGAGTTAAAAAGTGGAGATTTTTTGATACTAGACGATCTCTAGCTTACTAATTTCAACAATTTCCACAAATTCGTTGAATATATGCGATATTTCCTGCAGCTTAGTTCTTCTAGTTTTTACTAAAAGCAGAAAAAGCTCTCGCAAGTCACTTTTAGAACCTGACCACTTACCTAGGAGACTTGACCACTTGCGGAAAAGCTATTGAAATCAAGACTTTTCCTGCTATAATCAAAACTATCAAGGCCTTGTAGTTATTGACTATTTTTGAAAAATCTTTCAACCCATTCATTACTAAAGGAGATTTTTATGAAACTTGCCTTACGGAATAAATTATTTTCTTTTATTAGCCTCTCCCGAATCTTCAACACCCTGGGAGCGTCTATTTTCAATATTGTTTTTGTTGTATTTGCCTCCAGCATACCCAACCCCAAGTTTGCTATTGCTGTTGCTAATTTTATTGTCCTGGTTCCGACTTTCTTTACTATCTTCGTCGGCATCAAAGCAGATAAGACCATCCATAAAGCTCGCTGGCTGATTCATTTTGGTTATGTACAAGCCCTGCTATTTGTTCTTGTCGCCTTTATGACTCGCTCTAGCTCATATCTAGCCTTTTCAGTGGTCTGCTTCATGAATATTCTTTCTGATATTATCAGCGACTATCGAAGTGGTCTGCAAATGCCAATTTTGAAAAAGAACATTCCCGAGCAAGATCTAATGGAGGCCTTCTCCTTTACCCAGCTTATCAGTTTTCTTTGTAGTCTAGCTGGTCAGGCTTTAGGAGTTTGGCTCTTAGCGATCAGCCAGCAAAACTTTTTCCTAGTAGCTCTAGTCAATTCTTTGACCTTCCTTCTCTCCTCTACTACCCTCTATCTAGTCCGACGTCGATTGACCCATGATCCGGTAACCATTTCTGAGAATAAACCTCCTCTCAAGGAAGAACTGAAAAAAATGTATACATCTTCCAAACTCATCTTTGAGCAGGAGGGCTCTAACAACTTTCTCAAGTTACTGGCTCAAATCTTGGTCATTAACGCTATGGCAGGTTCACTTATAGCACTTTATAATCTCTATTTGCTAGACAACCCCATCTTTCATCTATCTTTTAGCCAGTCACTCTTGATTCTTCAGACGACGCTTGTCCTAGCTATGGTCATTGCTAGTTTGACTCCCAACGATTACTTCAGCCGTCTATCACTAAATCAGCTCATCATCTGGGCCGCTGTTATGATGATTCTGCTTGCTATCAGTAACTTCTTACATCTGCCCGTTTTCGTCGGTATTACTTTTGGATTTTTTCTTGCTTATGCTTCCGGCAAGATCAATCCCAAAATCAACACCCTCTTGCTAAGTAAGCTACCTTCCGATGTTCTCGCTCAGACTTCCAGCTTTCTAAGTTTGCTCTTTTCCTTCTCCGTTCCTCTGGGAACTATGATTTTCTCCAGTCTAGCTCTTTGGAATATGAATGCTAGCTGGCTAATCTTCAGCTTTATCGGCGTAATTGCTCTGCTCCTATCTATTGAAAAAAAGAAAGAGATAAAATAAGTCTGATCAATGCAATTCTATTGGCTTTGAGTTAAAAGCACTCTTATTTTAGACAGTAAAAAACGACAACTTCCAAATAAGGAGTTATCGTTTTTTTGAGTCTTGGAAAGCTAAAAAATCAAGTATCATTTAGCTTATGCTCTTTCGTGATTAGTTTCTACCAAAGCGTCTGCCTCTACCATTTCGGTCAAAGTACATCCAGGTTCCGTCTTCTAGACGAATCCATTTGTTGCGAACCATATCACCTGACTTCGGATCAAAGTATCGTTCAGCACCATTAACATAGACAACTTGGCCCTTGACCTGCTTGCCATCTTGGCCGAAGTAGAGAACTTGCTTGTTGATCGTCTGGAGACCAGTTACTGCTTTGCCGTCTTGGTCAAAGTAATACCATTCATTTTTAGCACCTTCTGCAAATTTGTTGACGGCCATCTCACCTGAATTAGCATCAAAGTAACGAATGCTCTTGTCTGCTAGCGTCACTACCTGACCCTTGACTTGCTTGCCATCTTGGTCGAAATAAAGAGTTTGCAGACCAATCTTTTGAAGTCCTGTTAGAGCGACACCATCTGCTCCGAAATAGTACCAATCACTTGGGTTGTCACCCTGAGCAAAACGATTGATGACAGCATTTCCTGAATCCTTATCAAAGTATCGAAGTTTGGCATCCTTAGCACGTACAACCTTGCCCTTAACTTGATAACCATTTTGGTCAAAGTATTGCTGGCCATCGCCTATCTTGACAAGACCTCGAGCCATAACACCATTGGCATCGAAATAACGCCAGTTTTGGCCATCAGAAGTGTAGTAACGGTTGAGAACCTTGGCACCAGTCTTATCATAGTAGTACTGATTGCCATTTTCATCTTCTTGTAAAGCATCACGCAACTGAACTCCATTCTTCATGAAGTAAAGTTGCTTGCCATCAATCTCACGAGCTCCTGTCACTAGATAGCCTTGATTGTCAAAGTAATACCAATTGCCATTTTCATCCTGGATAAAAGTGTCTTTAGCTTGATTCCCACTAGTTGAATAGAACTTAAAGCCATTTGTGTCTTTTACAAATCCAGTAGAAGCTTCTTTATTGACCAGCTGTTTAGGTAATGCTGTTTCCCCAGTCTTGTTAGACAGGTATTCATTGCTTCCCCAGTCTTTAAGAACATAGTAAGCTCCACGACCTAAGATATTGGTACCGTTGAAGTACTTAGCCGACCACTTGGTAATCTTCTCGTCCGTTGTCATCTTTTGACCGTTGGAAATCTGTACTCGTTCAAAGATTTCTGGATATTTAGCTTTGAGTTCATCCAAGAAGGCTCCACCATACTTGCCTTGATAGTCTGTACCATTCGTTTTAGTATTGGCAACGTAAAGATTTCCCTTGATTTCTGCACCTTCTCGGTAGGTTCCGTAGTTGTTGACACGAGTTGCCGTTACTACTTCCTTGCCTGGCAGGTTGTAGATTTGGTCTGGCACCCAGTCCGCAATGGCTTGGATATTGACACTGTGAAGAGCACGGAGAGCGTTGAGCAAGTCATCTAAAGAACCATATTTATTGTTTTTGCTCATTGCCATATCATAGCGATCTTCAAAGGCATAACCATTTTGGATGATAGAATCTAGGAATGTACCATCCTGACTTGATACATACTGAGGTGGCAACTCAAATGAAGTCACTCCCCATTCCTTGAAGAGGTTAACATTTTTAGCAATGACCTTATTGGTATATTGGTCATCGCGGGTTGCAAAGTCTTGGAAATTAGAGAAGCCTTCGTAAATCAGCTGAGAATCAAGAGCAGGACTAGATTCATAAACCTGACCGCTGGCATTTTTCTTCTTGCTGGCTGTTACACGAGCATCCTGATTATCTTTAGCACCAACTGGTACCCAAACAGCCAGATAACCAGAAACTTGGACATTGCTGTAGCCGGCGATATCGTTCATATCAAATGTCAAAATTCCATTAGCATCTGTCTTCTTCCAGAGGGATTGCGGTACTTCTTCGTCAGTTAGATAGCGGGAAATACCATCCTTGGTCGTCAAGAGTACAGGACGGTAGTATTGGTTCTTGTGGGCTGCTCCCATATTGACTTGCAGTTTATCCCACTCGTTCAGTTTAAGATTCGGGTTGTTTGAAGCAATAACTGCCATCCCTTGGGTACGGGTTTCAGCTGTTCCTTCATCTGTCGCTTCATTGGCACCAGTACCGTAGCGAACAGAAGTCAAAATTCCATTGTAAGACCATTTATCAGCCTCGCGAGGCACACCCATATAGGTTACCTTCATATCCTGTCCGCCAGCTACATACTTAATACGAGCCCGCAACAAGGCATCGATAGCGTCATGGTAAGGAGATTTTTTCTCCATGTATTGACCATCATCGGTATAGAGATCACCATAGTAGACCCGAGTGATAGAGTCTTTATTGGAGAGCATGAGAGCATGAGCAGTTGGGATGTTGAACTGCGTATACTTCTTGTCTGCCTTGCGCATATCTTCGTTGTAGATCTTGAAGGCTTGCTTGAGTTCATCCATGGTAAAGGTCAAACCATCCGTATTTGGATTGATATTTTCTCGGATGATGTCGGCAATAACGGTTTGTACTTCACTATCATGAGCCCGAACAAAGATATAGTTTGCCATCCGCTCGCCATTTTTCTTTTCAGTAGAACGGTCATTCAGACTATTCGTAATCGTTGGCTCTACTCCACTACGGATAGAAAGCTTACGCATGAACGAATAAAGCAAGGATAGACGAAGTTTGTTATCAATTGCTAGTTGAGCACCCTTTGTATCCTTATTATAATCAGGGTCGTTATCTGACCAAGCTTCCAAGATAGACAGATGCTTGATGGCTTCTTCTTCACTTTCTCCAACCTTGTAGCGAGACTTGAAATAGTCAGAGGCAATCTGGAGCAAGTCCGCATTGACATTGTCCACTGCGTCAACTCGGACTCCGTCAAAGTTAGCAGTTGGATCATTGGCCACGATACTTCCGAAGTTCATCATATAGTGGAGCCAGTTAAGTTGCTCAGCTTGAACAGCTGGATTAGAGTTATCAAAATCATTGGCTAATAGGAACTCATAACCACCATTTGACTTATCGATGAAGTATTTAGGCGTACCGGTCTGGCTGGTTGGTGTGCGGTTAAGCAGACGATATCTAGAGTTGGCATGAGATGTCTTATCACTATTTGTATAGAGTAGGGCTCCACCTTGCAGATGGTCCTTGTTCGTCCCAGTTGTTTCAGATTCTGTCTTGATATTCCAATTTGGCTGAGTTTTGACAAAGGCACTCATCAGAGTTCTCAACCATTTTGTGTCGCCTTCTTTGCTAATCCTTTCTTCAATTTTTCGCTGTACTTGCTGAACAGCTTCTGTTAAAAGAACTTGCTCGGTCTTGCTTTCAAAAGCGCCGATCCCCAGATTTTCTTGATTCATATAGTTGAGGTAATTAATCTGAGTCCGCTTGTCAGGCCACCAAGCCATCAAAAGGGGACGCAAGTCTGTTTCTGTCGAGGCCGTCCATGTTTTTCCATCTTTTAAGATGAACTTTGGACGATACCAGCTATCTGCTGTCAAATAGCCATCTACAGTCTCAATATCCTTGTCAGTCGTACCATAAAAAGCATTCTTTTGGGTGAATTCATTATTGAGACTGCTGGTTCCTTGCTGGAACTGATATTCATTTGAATCAACCAAAGCCCCGGTTTCTGCATCAAAATAAAGAATTTTTCCATTGAGCTCAACTGCAAAGTTTTTCTTAACTGTGCCGTCATCCTGAACATAGTATTTCTTGCCATCAATCGTCTTGATATGGGCCAACACATCGTCATCATGCTCAGTATTAACTGGTGCCGCTTCTGCTTGAGTAGCCAGCATTTTCTCGGTTATTGATTCTTTTCTTTGGGCTGGTTCTGGCAAACGCCCTTTCTTTGGAGTAGCTATAATCTTGTCAGAAACGGTAGCTTTTGCTACATTTTCGGTAGTTTCTTCTTGATCATTGGCTCTGCTATCTTGTTTAGCCTGTAATGCATCTTGAGCTTTGTCAGTTGACTCAGCCTGATCGGCTACTTTAGGCTCTTGAGAGGAGCCACTCTTTTCAGAAGAGTCATCACTCGTTTTCTGAGTCAATTCCTGTCTGGAGTCAGTTCTTGTAGTTTCAACTTCTTTATCCTGTTGCGTCGTCTGTTCGTTAGCAGTTGGATTGGTTGCCGCACTAGCTTGATAGATTTCTTTGCTAGAAGAAGCCTGTTCTTTTGCTTCCAGCTGAGAAGGTTCAGCTGCTTTGTCTGAAGTAGTTTGCTCCGTGTCCTTACTCTGAACAGCGGACTGCTCTTTTACATCGGCCACTTGATTAGCATCATCCGCATAGATCACACCTGATTCAATCCCCAAGGCCTTTGGAGCCACAAGAAGGGCCAGGGAGGTAACCGCAATCGCTACCCAGTTCTTCTTAACCTTATGCATTTTATAATGAACTTTTTTCTCCATCATAAAACCTCCTTCTGAAAATAGTATAAAGTTTTACCCTTATTTTAATCTTTTTCAGAGGAGGTTCTATTCTATTTGCAAATCTGCAACTACTGTTAGTTGAATCCGCTCAAATTGTTCTTTAAGTTTTTGAGCAAGAGCAAAGGAATCTAAATATTCAAAAGTTGACAAACATTGTTCAATATCATTCCGAGCATGAGGATTGCCGACCTTATAAGAATAAAGAGCCTTATGATATTTGATCAGCACCCGGTCATAAAGATCCGTCTCAGGGATTTTTGTATTATCAATATAATTAAGAAATTTCATAGCTACTTGTAAATGATTGTCCTCTATACAAACACCTACAACATTAAGTAACATCTTAATAATCCGTCGACGATTCTCCGGCAGGTTATTGTAAAATTGAGTGCGGTTAATCATTTCACTGGCAAAGGTTTCCAGTGTTTCTAAGGTCAATAGGTTCACACTGTTTGTAAAGAGCCAAAGCTCATAGCGGCCCCATTCTTCAACAGAAAAGAGGTAATCTGTCAAAAACTCAATGTCTTCCTTACTGACTTGATAGTCTGGATTACAGGCCGTTAAGGTAGCCCTGATTACAATGGTATTTAACTTGTAGTTCTTTTTTTCTGGAAATTCTTGAGCCATGGCTTCAGAACCAGCTAAAATACTTTCTAATTTGACGATATTATTCTCACGTTGAGCCTCAGAAAGTTTTTGAGACAACACAACATCATCAGCTTCCCTATAGTTATGATAAACATACTGAAATTCAGCCAAAGAGACTGACATATTTCTAAGGCAACTATAAAAAGAATCAACTGTAAGGCTACTAATACCTCGTTCATACCGAGACAGCTGGGCAACAGAAATATCACCAGCCGCCACTTCTTTGAGGGACATATTCTTTGATTCTCTAATGATTTTTAAAATTTTTCCCGACGACTTTACGATAAGCATACCTCACTTGCATATATGTAATAAAAATCTATTTTTAATATACTAGTCCTATTTTACAGTTATGTTAAGGGCTGGCAACAAAAGATTTCTCAGTGATTCCAACCTATTAAATTCGATACTAAAACACCTGAAAACGTGGTATTATAAAAGACTTTTTGCTAATCTCCGTCAATAAAAGATATCTAATCTTGTTTGTTTTCCTTAGTCAAAAGAAAGAACTGCACATACCAGGTAATTAACACTTACACAATTCATCAGCTAATCTCATCCTTTATGTTTTGCGACCAGGCACTCTGGCTGTAAGGTTGATCATACCATCTACAACTACATTCCTCCTCAATTTGAAGCATTGTCATAATAAAAAAACTGAGAAAAATCCCAGTTTTTACATTTTTCTTAATCTTTCTACCCGCTCAGAGATTGGTGGGTGAGTGTAGAAAAGTTTTTGCAGACCACCTTTTTTCTTCGGATCGCTAATATACAAGGCTGCACTAGCATCATCCACATGTCGATGCATGGGCTCACTATTATCTAATTTTTGCAGGGCTCTAATCATTCCTTGAGGATTTCTAGTCAGCTCAACACTTGAAGCATCTGCTAAAAATTCACGCTGACGGGAAATGGCCAACTGAACCAAGGTAGCTGCCAAAGGTGCTAATATAATCGCAATTAATGAAAAGACTAACATTAAAAGACCAAGACCACTATCATCGTCACGGTCATTCCTTCTTCGTCCTCCACCATACCACATCATCCGACCAGCAATACTAGAAATCATAGTAATAGCACTAGCTAGGGCGACTGCAATAGTTGAAATACGAATATCATAGTTGCGAATATGGCTAACTTCATGCCCTATGACACCTTCTAATTCCTCGCGATTCATCAGTTTTAAAAGACCAGTCGTCGCTGCGACAGCAGCATTTTCAGGATTAGAACCCGTCGCAAAAGCGTTGGGAGAATCATCTTCCACAATATAAACCCTAGGCATTGGAATCTGAGCAACCATCGCCATATCTTGAACAATATGATAAAGTTCAGGTGCTTCTTGCTCAGACACTTGGCGAGCACCATTCATGGACATGACTACCTCAGTAGATTGAAAAATCATCGTGATCGCATAAATAAGTCCAATAATGAAGGCAATAATCACCCCACCCAGAGGAGAATTCATCCAAAGATAGCCAGCAGCCGCTCCGATAAGAGCTAAAAGAGCAAAGAAGGCGACCAAGAGAAACCAGGTTCGCCTTTTATTTGCAGCAATTTGTTCAAATAACATATTACTCACCTAAACCATTGCTACCAAAATCAACTTTAGGCACAGCTTTTTCTTCTTCAGGAGTAGACAAGAAATCAGCAGGTCTAAAGGCAAACATTCCTGCAATAACATTACTTGGGAAAGCTTGCAACTTCACATTATAGTTACCAGCAACAGAGTTATAAAGCTGGCGTGAGTAAGAAATCTTATTTTCAGTGTTTGTCAATTCTTCTTGCAACTTCAAGTAATTCTCATTTGCCTTCAAATCAGGATAACTTTCTGCAACAGCAAAAATTCCTGAAATCTGACGAGTCAAGGCATCGCTGGCCTTCATCGCATCAGCAGGTGAAGAAGCAGACGCAACTTGAGCACGCAACTGAGTCACTTTTTCTAAAGTAGCTTGTTCATATTTCCCATAGCCTTTAACAGTTTCAATCAAGTTAGGAAGCAAGTCATTCCGACGCTTAAGTTGAACATCAATCTGACTCCAAGCTTCTTGAGTCTGCATCCGTGCCCGAACAAGCGAATTATAAACAGAAATCACAAACAAGACTATAACGACAACAACTGCAATAGTAATAATAAATGACATAAGAAGTCTCCTTTTTAACAACATTGTAGGAATGGAATAGCCACTGTAAGTCCCCATCCCTAAGAAATATAAATAAACAGAAAATCTACTGTTGTAGTCATTATATCAAAATTTTGAAGAAGTGGCTAAATTATTGACAATCTTTTCCAAAAAGAGTATTCTGTAGATAGAAAATGATCGACCGACGGTCGGTAGATAAACTTCAGGAGTTTCTCATGGCAAATAAAAAGGAATTTATCTTAGATACCGCAGAAAAAATGTTTGTGGAACAAGGATTTGACCAAACATCTATTGCTCAGATTCTAGATGCAACCCAGATTGCAAAAGGAACCCTCTATTATTACTTTACCTCAAAAGAAGAAATAATGGATGCCATCATTGAACGTTGGATTGAGCGATCTTTTGAGCAAGTGCGCATTTGGGTGGAGCAAAAACAACTTCCAATACTTGAAAGATTAATGGGTGCTCTAGCTTCATTGAATATGCAAAAAGATGGCCAAGAACTTCTAGACCACCTACACGCGCCCCAAAACGCACTTCTTCACGAAAAAACCAATCAAATCTTATTGAGCAAGGTTCCTGAAATCCTCTATCCCCTTTTTCAAGAAGGCTTTCAAACAGGCGAGATGCAAACGACTTATCCTTACGAGAGTATCGAGATGATGCTAACTTACTCCTTGCAGATTTTTAACAGCTCCTTCCAGACATTAGACCAAGCAGAAAAAAATCATAAAATTCAAGCTTTCATCTACCTATTAGAGAAAATTTTTCAAACAAAAGAAGGGTATTTTGCTTCTTTGACGCAATTAATCCACTAAAGGAGGCTCCTGTATGAAACATAGTGGTTTTAAAATCTATCTCCTGATATGGCTAGGAACTTTTATATCGGAAATCGGAACAGGTATGACCTCTTTTGCACTAGGAATTTACATCTACCAGCTGACTGGTCAAGCTGCTTCTTCTGCCCTAGTTACCCTTTGTGCTTTTTTACCTGGGCTCTTGATGACTCCCTTGGCAGGGATTCTAGCAGATCGTTATGACCGTCGTCTTCTAATGGCTCTGGGAGATGGTTTATCAGGCCTGGGAGTCCTATGGATTTACTTTAGTTTACAGACTAGCCAACCCTCTCTACTAAACATTTGTCTTGGTGCTGCAATCAGTTCTGTATTCTCCGCTTTAGTGAACCCAGCTTTTCGAGCCACCATTTCCGACCTGGTTCCGGAGGACCAGATTTCCAAGGCAACCGGTCTGTCACAGATCAACGGAATTGCTCGTTATCTCATTTCCCCTAGTCTCGCTGGACTGATCTTAGCTCAGGGGACAATCGGTCAGATCCTCTTAATTGATTTTTCAACTATTTTTGTGACTGTTATTTGTAGCCTGATCGCTCGCCGTCACATCAAAAGTCCGAGAAAGTCTACACCTCATCCTTTCTGGAGTGAATTTATGCGAGGCTTTCAAATCATCTATGAAAAAAGAGGAATCTGGCTCTTGGTTCTACTAGGAACAGCTTTCTCTTTCTTTCTAGGCACTGTTGAGATTTTGCTTTCTCCTATGATTCTGGGCTTTGCCTCTAGTCAGGAAGTCGGCTGGACCATGGCCATTTCCAGTAGCGGTATGCTCCTTGGCGGACTTATCTTAGGAATCTTTTCCATTAAAAGGCATTTTCATTTGATTCTTAGTCTGTCATTAGGTTTATTGGGAATCTTTATGGCAGGTATGGGCAGTAAAGAAAACCTAGTCTGGATTTGCTTTTTTGGCTTCTTACTGTTTATGTCTCTGCCTTTTGCGAATACGGCTATTGATTATTTGATTCGCTTAAATATAGATAAGGGTGAGCAAGGAAAAGCTTGGGGGACAATCGGAATCATCTCTCAGTTTGGCTACGTCATCGCCTATGCCAGCACGGGCTGGGTGGCCGATAGCTTCTTTAAACCACTCCTCCTACCTAAAGGAACATTGACCACTTGGATCGGCTCCATCATTGGAACAGGAAGTGGCCGAGGTTATGGACTTCTTCTCATCCTTGCAGGATTTTGTATCAGTATTAGCGCTCTCTTTCTCTACCGCCAACCCGCAATAAAGGAGCTCGAATATGTTTCTAAGATTAATACGGAATGATATAAAAGATTCCCTCTTGAACTGGGGTCTCCTTTTTATGATATAATAGAATGAACATTGACAGACAAGGATGAAACTATGACACCGCAAGAATTTTACCAGCTATTGAGCCAACAGGGAATCGAGCTTACCGACCGCCAGAAAGACCAGTTTGAGCGTTATTTTGAGCTTCTGGTCGAATGGAATGAAAAAATCAATCTGACAGCTATCACCGAGAAAAATGAAGTCTATCTCAAGCATTTCTATGATTCAATTGCCCCTGTTTTACAAGGCCTGATTGACAATCAAGAGCTTAAGCTGCTGGATATCGGAGCCGGGGCCGGCTTTCCCAGTCTCCCTATGAAAATTATCTGCCCCCAGCTGGATGTGACTATCATTGACTCGCTCAATAAACGAATCAACTTCCTCAAACTGTTGGCAGAGGAGCTTGAGTTGGACAAGGTTCACTTCTACCACGGCCGTGCAGAAGACTTTGCTCAGGATAAGGCCTTTCGAGCTCAATTTGACCTGGTCACTGCCCGTGCAGTCGCTCGCATGCAAGTTCTGTCTGAACTGACCATTCCCTATCTGAAAGTTGGCGGAAAATTGCTGGCGCTCAAGGCTTCCAACGCTCCTGAAGAACTGGACGAGGCAAAAAATGCCCTCAACTTACTCTTTAGCAAGGTCCAAGACAACCTCAGCTATGCCCTACCAAACGGCGATCCCCGCTTTATCACAGTGGTGGAAAAGAAGAAAGAAACACCCAATAAATACCCCCGCAAAGCCGGCATGCCAAACAAAAGACCATTATAAAAAGAAAAGCAAGCAATTCAGAAATTGCCTGCTTTTTTAAATGCCTCGTTGAGATCAGTTGAAAAAATCCGATGTACTAAAGAACTTCGTTACGCGATCGCTTTCGTATTTGATAGACGATCAAAAGCACCAAAAATGACAAGGTCTGAGCCACGGTGATTCTAAGACTCAATAGCTGATCCACTCCGCCTTTTGATAGGACGTGAAGCAGATTAACCACCGTGTTATTAACAAAATGAACGGCCATCCCCATATAAAGACTGCCTGTCATCTTGGTCATAAGAGCAAACTGAAAGCCAATCAGAAAACTGGTGAGAATTAAAATCAAACTATTAATCCAGAATCCCGTCAAACTCATTTCCCCATCGAGAAAACTTCTGAATGGTCCCATAATATGCCAAAAACCAAAAAGAAGATTGGATAAAAGAGCTGCCTTCAAAAAGCTGTATTTTCTTTCAAAAACTTTTTGAAAAAGTCCACGGAAGATTCCTTCTTCCATAAGGACATTGATAAGATTGCCCGCCAGACAGATCAAGAGAAAAAGAAAGCCTCTTTGTTGACCGATATTACCACTAACTGAATAAGCAGATACATAGAAATCAAGTCCTAAAAGATTGCCTTGACTCAGCAACAAAATGATTTCTATCAGATAAGCTAAGGCAAAAAACAGACTCCCCCAGACTAGACCCAAACTAGCATAAGGGAACAAACCTTTTGTCCCAAAGCCAATCTGTTTTGAATTCAAACCATAGAAATGCAAAGCCGGAACCAGTAGCATTAGCCCCAGAAGCTTGTGGACAAATGATTCTCCCCAGAATGTCTGATCCGTCCTCAAAATCAGGTATTCTGCAATCCGTAGTATAAAGCAAATCAGATAAATGACCAAAACAAACTGAATCTGTAACCTGTATTCTTCTTTAAGTCCCTTTTTCCCCATACCTTCTGTTCTCCATTTTCTATCTCCAAGGATTATAAAATCGTCCATGGTTGACAAAGAATAAACCTAAACTAATCAACAAAAAAGCTAGAGACAAAGTAATAACAAGGATGTCTAACTTGGTAAAGGCTTGGTAGGTATACCAGGTTCTCTTTTTATTTTTTCCAAAACGGCGGAGTTCCATGGCTGTCGCAATCGTCTCAATTCGTTCTAAAGAGCTGAAAATCAGAGGAATAATAATCTGTAAATTCCCCTTAATCCGCTGGCTCAATTTGGCCTTGCTCGACAATTCTAAACCACGCGCCTCTTGTGACATCTTAATCAGATAAAATTCCTCTTGTAAATCTGGAATATAGCGGAGAGTCAGACTGACAGAATAGGCGATTTTATAAGGAATACCAATCTGATTGAGACTGGAAGCAAATTGACTGGGATGTGTTGTCATTAGAAAAATAACTGCCAAAGGAATCGTACAGAGGTACTTCAAACATAGATTGAAGAGATAAAACAATTCCTGCAAGGAAACATTATAAATATCGAGACCATCCAGCAGAACCGTACTGCTCCCATAAATATCTTGACCGTACTGGGGCGCAAAGAGATAAACCATCAGTATATTGAGGATGGCAAAGACTCCTGCAAAAACCAAGACAAAGCTAACATCTCGCAGACGAATTCCTGACAAACGAAAAAGTGACAGAGATAGGATAGCGATTACTAGCAAAAGTCGCGTATCATAGCTAATCATGGCTGCTACAGACACAAGGATGAAAAATAATAATTTACTGGCACCTGACAGACTATGAACAAAGCCAGTTCCAGCATGATAACCAATGATTTTCTTATCTTGAAACATGGCTTGCTCCCTTCTCTTTCATATAAAACTCTGTCAAGGCTAGAGGGTCAACTCCCAACTTTTTAGCCAGAGTAAAAATGGAGGTTTCCTTCAGATTCGCTGCCGCAATCAAATCTCTATCAGTCAGTACTCGGGCAGGTGATTTGTCCGCCAAAACCTGACCATCCACTATTACAATCGCACGGTCAGAATAATCCAGCATCAGTTGCATGTCATGGGTAATCATGATAATCGTATGACCCTTCTGATTCAGCTCATCCAAGAAGTTCATAATTTCCGTATAATTGCGCTGATCTTGGCCCGCCGTTGGCTCATCTAACAGGATGACTTCTGGCCCTAAGACCAAGATAGATGCTATAGTCACCCGCTTCTTCTGACCGAAAGACAGGGCTGAAACAGGCCATTTCCTAAATTCATACAGACCACAAGTCTTCAAAACTGCCAAGACTCGCTCTTCGATTTCCTCTTCAGGGAGACCTCGCAAGCGAAGACCTAGGGCAACTTCATCAAAAATCATGGTTTCTGAAATCATCTGATTAGGATTTTGTAGCACATAGCCTATCCGTTCCGCTCGCTCCTTAATAGAATCAGCCTTGATATCCTTGCCCTGCCAACTGTAGTTGCCCTCTGTCTGGATAAATTGGCAGAAAGCCTTAGCTAGAGTGGACTTACCGGCCCCATTCTTGCCAACAATAGCAATCCGTTCTCCCTTAGCAATCTCAAGAGAAATATCCTGCAAAACAGGTCGCTTGCCATAAGAAAAACTGATATGCTCAACGGAAAATAGATTAGAATCCCTTTCTTGAGTCGCCTCTACAACAGCCTCTTTTGAAAATGGCAAAGCTGGTAACACTAGACTGGCCAGATCAGACAAATGATCCATCTCAGCTATATCAAGTCCCAGCTGGCGCAAGGTAGTCAGATAGAGGGGCTCTCGTATCCCATTTTCAGCCAGTAAAGTTGTCTTCAGCAACAGATCGGGATGGTCATCAAAGAGAATCCGACCATCATTGACTAAGACCAAGCGGTCTACTGAGCGATAAAGGACATCCTCTAAACGATGCTCGATAATAATAGTGGTCGTTCCAGCTTCTCTGTGAATCTGATCAATCAAATCAATTGCATCCTGGCCAGATTTCGGATCTAGATTGGCTAACGGTTCATCAAAAAGCAAAATGGGACTCTCATCAATTAAGACACCTGCCAGGCTGACCCGCTGCTTTTGACCGCCAGACAAATCCTGAGGCCGATGCTGAAGTAAGTTCACCAAGTCTAATTTTTCCGCCCAATGCTGAACTTTTTCTTTCATGACGGGTAATTCAACCATGTCGTTTTCTAAAGCAAAAGCCAAGTCTTCCGCCACACTGAGACCAATAAATTGACCATCTGTATCTTGTAGAACTGTACTGACTAAATTGGACTTGTCATAAATGCTAGACGCAAAGGCATCCTGTCCCTGAACCTTTAAGTGACCGCTAGCTTGGCCTTTATATATATTAGGAATGATACCGTTTAGACACTGGCCCAGAGTTGACTTTCCTGACCCTGAAGGACCGACAATTAAGACCTTTTCGCCTTCATAAATGGTCAGATTAATCTCTTTTAAGGTCGGCTCCAGCTGGGCCTGATATTGAAAAGTGAAATTTTCAAACTGAATTATAGGTTGTTTCATTGTATTCTCATTATAAAGCTAGGGCGATTTGCACCGCCAGATTTGCTATCTTATCTTTTTCATCCAAGTCGGCATGATTGGACAGATTTCTCATATCCCATTTTTCCTCTGATAAATGGTCAGCAGCATAGAAAAATTGGCAGACAGTTACAGAACGAAAGGCTGCCAGAGCAGCAACTGCAGAACATTCCATATCGACGCAAATAGCTCCTGCTTCTTTTCTCCTTAAGAGTTTCTCTGCTGTCTCTCGGTAAATACCATCTGTTGTCCAAACCTTGCCCCGACTATGGGAAATGCCTCGTTCATCTAAAAATTCTAGCAGAAAATCCTGCAGACCATCATTCACCACAATTTCATCAGATGCTGCTTGGTAATGATAACTAGTCCCCTCATCTCGTATGGCAACTGTTGGCACAATGATGGAAGTCTCACTAATATCCTCGTCCAGCACGCCACAGGTGCCAAAGAGGACAAGCTTCTTCATTCCAAAAGCAATGAGATCTTCTAGAATGGCAACACAAGCCGAGGCCCCAACCGGAGCATTAAAAAAAGCTAGTTCCTGATCAGCCACAAAAACTCTGTATATCGGAATCTCTATATTGGCCATACTCGTTGTTGTGATAAGCTCATGATTAAAATTTTCCAAGAGTCTTTTGAAAGTTTCTCTAGCAAAGCAGGAAACTGCTACTGAAGGAAAATCAGGAATAGGCACAATCAAATCTTCAGGATTGATAATGGCCTTGGGATTTTGGTCAAATTCTTCTAGTATCACGCCTACTCCTTTCACTTTCGCATTTGTTCTTTCTATTGTATCATAAAAAGCTTGGATCCTTCAGCTTTATCAATTAAATTCATGCATTAACAGAGCAAAAGACGAATCTTTCCTTTCACAAAACTTAAAGTAAATCACTTCCTGCTAAAGGCTGATATGTTTACCTGTCTTTCGTGGTATAATAGAAAGACTAAAGCAAGCAAAGAGAGAGAATCATGACGAGTATTTATGAAGCTTACGAGCAGTACCTGCCTCTTATCCTAGAGGACTTTACTCAAAAAATCAAAACAGCCGCATTAGAGCACAAAAAAACAACTTCTTTCAAACTCTATGAACATTTCCATGCCCGTATTAAGACCGCTGACAGCATGGCTGAAAAATGCCAACGAAAAAATTTACCTCTGACTGCTGAATCAGCTCTCAAACAGATTCGGGATGCTATCGGCATTCGTATTATTACAGGCTTTGTGGATGATATTTACCAAATTATTGACTTTATTCGTCAAATGCCTGGCATTCATATCTTCAAGGAAAAAGACTACATCAATCAAGTCAAGCCTAATGGCTACCGCTCCTACCACCTTATTTTAGAAGTAGAGACCCCCTACCCTGACTGCTATGGCAAGACTCCAGGCAAGTACTTTATTGAGGTCCAACTACGAACCATTGCTATGGACTCCTGGGCCAGTCTTGAGCACCAGATGAAATACAAGCACAAGATCAAAAATCCAGAACGAATCGAGCGGGAATTGAAACGCTGTGCCGATGAGCTCGCTTCCTGTGACTTAACCATGCAGACGATTCGCAATCTCATTCAAGAATCTAATGAAAGAGAGGACTAGTGATGAGAATTTTGTTAGCTGAAGATGAAGCCCAACTCAACCGTGTTATCCTAGCTGCTCTTGAGCATGATGGCTATCAAGTTGATAGTGTCTTTAATGGTCAAGAGGCCTTGAACCTCGCTAATCAAAACACCTACAATGTTATTATTCTTGATATTATGATGCCCATCATGACTGGATTAGAGGCGCTCAAAGAAATCCGAGCAACCGGTAATACCACCCATGTCATCATGCTGACTGCCATGGCTGAGGTCGACGACCGAGTGACTGGACTAGATGCTGGGGCTGATGACTATCTAACCAAGCCCTTTTCTCTTAAAGAACTCTTGGCTCGCCTTCGCTCAATGGCTCGTCGAGCAGATAATTATAGTCCCGTTCAGCTCCAGATTGGCAATACCGAGCTTCATCTGGGCGAACAAGAACTTCGTGCTTCCAATAGTATCCGCTTAGCTGGAAAAGAGCTCAAACTTCTTCAATACTTCATGCAGAACTCAGATAAAGAACTGAGTCGTAGGCAAATCCTTGAACGAGTCTGGTCAGATGAAGAAACAGACCAAGAGCTTGCTTTTATTTATGTATCCTACCTTCGTCAAAAATTGAAAAGTGTCCATTCTAATTTAGAAATCCTTGGTGATGAAGCAGGTCCATTCCAACTTACTGAAAAGGCAGGTGAGGATCATGTTTCGTAAGCTCCAGCTTCGTTTTATCGGACTTGCCACTCTGGTTGTCGCCTTAATCTTGGGAATGTTTTGGCTCTTGATTAACTCTGCTGTCTACGCTCAAACGGAAAGCAATATCCAAACCGTCTTGTCTGTGCTGACAGATAATGACGGCCAATTACCCATGACAGAAGAAATTAAGCAAGACTTGACCGATAAAAACATCCAAGAAGGTATTATTTACAATTTTCAATATTTCTCGGCTAGCCAAACAAAGCAGGCTACCAGAATCAACCTAGGCAATATCCAATCACTCAGTGAAAATACTATTTATCAGATGGCTCAAAAGGCCTTAAAAACAGGTGGTAAATATGGCCAAATGCAAACCAATAATCGCTACTTCTCCTACCAAATTAGCACTAAAGGCCAAAAACGGCTAGTTGCCTTTTTAGAAACGACCAACTACAATCGTGAACGGAGTATTTTAGCTCAATTTTCTACCTGGATTGCTCTTGCGAGCCTCTTTTTCCTAACGCTCATTATCGCCTTAGTTTCAGGCATTGTTATCCGTCCTTATATAAAAAGCTACGAAAAACAACGTATTTTCATTACCAATGCTGGTCATGAACTCAAAACGCCTTTAGCTATTATCGCAGCCAACACTGAACTGCAAGAGATGATGACAGGTGAAAACGAATGGACAGAAAGTACCAAGGCTCAAACGGAACGCTTAAACAAACTAATTGCCCGCTTAATCAGGCTGTCTCGGATGGAGGAACACGAAAATCTTGAGTTAACCAGCATCAATCTTTCAGAACTGATTGAAAAAGTTGGGAAAGACCATTCATCTCTTATCCAGCAGGAAGACAAACATCTAGAACTCGATATCCAGCCATATTTAAAAGCCATGATGTCAGAAGATGAAGGCTACGAATTAATTAGCATTCTCTTGGATAATGCTCGTAAGTATTGCGATGAGAAGGGAACGATTATGATTAAGGCCTACAACAATCGTCGATCCTTTAGGCGCAAAGTTCGCATTGAAATTTCAAACGACTATGCAGCTGGGGCAAAAATCGATTACAAACGTTTCTTTGACCGCTTTTATAGAGCCGAAACTTCCCACAATAACCAAGCTGTTTCTGGCTATGGCATTGGCCTCTCCATGGCCCAACATCTAACCAGCCTCTTCAAAGGGAGAATCTGGGCTTCTTACAAAAAGGGCCGGATAACCTTCAACATTTCTCTCTAACTTAACAAAAGGAATCTCCAATAAACTCAAAAAGCAATCTGAATAGAACAGATTGCTTTTCTTGATATGACAAGTTAACTGCTTGGAAGAAATTTTAGAGTATCTTATACAAGGCTTTGCTAAATGAATCAAGTAAAACGACCCAGTCTCTCTTACACAAGCTCAGGACAGCTGTCAAAAAGATCTTTCATTTGGGCAAAAGTCATAGCAGGAACATAAATTTTCTCACCATCAAATACATGAGCCATATCCTTAGGGAGCCTGTCCAAAAAATCTGAATAAGAAATTCTCTTATAAAAGAAGAACTTTTCAACATTATCTGGATCCGTATCATCACATCCCACAAGATTGCAACACCAGCTTAATTTTGACTCATCGATATACTCTACATCTTCCGGAGCTAGACTAAGTTCAAAGGGTAGAATCGTGTCAACACCAGCAGTTAGAGTATATACTCCTAAAATTTGTTGATTCTGCTCATTCCCATAAAATTTACTTTGTGCATCGTAAGCGTCGAGGTACTGTCTAAGAGTGAAGAAATCGCTATAACTCTGAGCAGGATTATCCTCTTTTAGGAATCCTTCCACCATCTGAGGGATCAGAGCAATTCTCCTGCGAACTCCATCTTGATACACTAAGGGATATCCTGATTTTAGAAAATCCTCCAAGCCGAAAACTATGTCCTCTTGATAAGGGTAATCCCAGACACTTGAACTGCTATATTCTCTACCATGTTCATCACGGATGCTTGTCCCCAAGCGACTTGATAACTTAGAAACCAAAGTAAGAGCCTGAGACCAATCGGCAAGTGTTGAAGGAGTCAGAATCTGCACATTGTATGTTTGTTGAGTCTTATCATATTCCAAGTCAATATAGCGGCCAGACTTTGCAGGAACCCAGCATCTCAATAGAGCAAGCTTATCTAGTCCAAGGTACACAAACTCTTTCTGTATAGGGTGGGGTTCAAGTCCATCAACAAATCCAAGCAATTCACTGATTTTTAAAACTTTCTGAAATCCTAGAAAACCCCGTTTATTCGAAATGGAAAATGTTATACTCATAAAGCAAAGCTCCTATTATATTTTTACTATATTATAGCATAAATTGCTATGGGGAAAATAAGAATCTGAAACAAGCTTTTCTATTTTTAATGCTTCCTTTTGACATGGCAGTACAAATTACACAATCACTCAAAAAATAATCCTATCTCCTCAGATTGCTCTTTATTTACTAGAAAAGGGGTCTTGGTCAGCCTTGTTTTGCCACACGTATTCTGCTTTTTTAGCCAATTCTTCTGCCAAGTCCTGCCCCCAAAAATCAGCAATGAAGCCCAAGGACATATCCATACCAGCCGAGATACCAGACGAAGTGTAGAACTTCCCATCTACGACCCAACGTGCTTGGTCTTGCCAAAGGACTTCTCTATCATGTGAAGCGACCCAAGACAAGGCAAGCTTGTTGCTAGTGGCTTTGCGGCCTTTGAGTTGACCAATCTGAGCTAAAAGAGCTGCTCCCGTGCAAATACTTAAGACCAACTCAGCTTGCTGGACAGCCTTTTCTAGCGAAGATAGGAAAACCTTATCTTCCACCATTTTTCTGACACCTCTACCACCAGGCAATAAGAGAAGAGAATTGGGAGGTATGCTTTCAAAATTATCCGTCCTAATTTGAAAACCTTGCCGACTAGAAATCAAACCACCAGCAAGGGAGACATAGTTCATCTCAACATTGGGTAAAGCAGCTAAAAACTCTACGGGTCCCATCAAATCAAGTGTCTCAAAATCATAAAAAAGAAATGAAACAATCGTAATTGGCTTCTCTATTTTCAACATCGATCTCACCCCACTTTCCATTGATTCATAGTAGTCACTTATTCTACTTTCGATAATGACTCCGTAGGAATAAGAGCACCGCCAAGCCAATAACAAAGAAGACGATCCCTAGAATCAGCTTAATAATGAAACCTACAAAATAGAATAAAAAGATTAAACCTAAAAGAAATAGAAATATTAGAATTCCCATAAAATCACCTCTGGCTACTATTATACCTAAAATCACGAGATTGGGATAGTTTTTGCTTATTCTTAGCATATCATAGTAAGGCAAAACTCATTTTTTATACTAGCAACTCTAATAATCTTTTAGACTCTCAATTAACGGGATATCTAGTGCAAAAGTATATAAACATTTGTATTAAAAAAGAAGACAAGCCTGCTGAATCAAAATTTAGCTAGACTTTCTTCTTTATTATTTCTTTATTAAGTTTCAGACGATTGGCTCAACTCCTGATTGTAGGACAAGGCTAGCTTGATCCAGTAAGACAGTTCTTTTTGTCCTTCGGCATCTAAATCAATATAGCCATGATAAAGCCTCCCCTTCATTAACGTCACACTAGCACCATTTTTAGGTAGAACCTGCTTTTCCAGTTCCTTACCGATGCGTACCATGACAAGCTCTTGACTTCTCGAACTCACAGTAACGGTCATCTTACCACGGACCATAAAAGCCAAACCACCAAACATCTTCTTCTCTTCTACCTCTTCTTCGAAAATACGAGGGGGAAGTTCCGTAGCTAAAATGGTACGAATCTGTTGAGCTAAAGATTTACTATATGCCATCGCTCTCCTCTACATCATCACATCCCAGCCGATACCAAAACGGTCAATTAAGCGGGCATAAAACTTAGCAAAAAATTGATTCTCTAGAGCATAGAGAATCTGTCCACCTTCAGCAAGCTTGGCAAAAAGCTCATCGGCTTCTTCTCTACTACCTGGACTCAGAACCAACCATTGATTGGGCTGATGATTGCTAGGAATAGATAGGTCGTTAAAAATGCCTACATCCTCACCATGCAGGGTCAAGTTTTCCGTATCTAATGCAATCCAGGCAACCTTATCTCGTTTTTCTGCAGGAAGGTCAGCTGGATCCATCATATCACTGGCTCGGACAAGTCCCTTTATCTCTGTCTGAAAAAGATCTGCATAAAAACGAAAAGCTTCTTCGGCCTGACCATTAAAACTTAAAAACACGTCTAATTTCATTATTGTTCCTCCAATTTTTTATATCTGAGAATAAATCTCTAGTATCAGTTTATCAATTAGGATAAAAATTTTCTTATTCTCAATTGCGCTTGTTTGGCTAGGGAACGCATGATTAAAACTGGAAGATTAACTGTAATAGGTGGATCGCTGGGCAAGGGCCTGCGCATGCTGATTTCCTCCTGATAGATGCTATGACCTGAAAAAGTGAGTGGCTCATCGCTGCCCCAGCGAAAGTTATGCTTCAATACATAGTTTTTAGATAGACGTAAATCCTCCAGCAATTCACAGGCCAAAAGATAGTAGTGACCATCGGGTACATTTTCAAAAGTAAATTTTCTCTTCTGACTCAGTGCTACTCCGATAACCGGCTCTTCTTTGGGAATGCGGGTTTTAAAAAGCCCGACACAGCTAATGCGTGGTTCATACCCCTCAGGATAAGATAACTCTACGGTCAATCGATTGCCACTTTTACAGTCGGGATCCTGATGCAAGAAAGCTCCCTTCTCATCTAGCTGTTTAATCATGAAATCATAAGCCTTGGTTGATTCCTGATAATATTTTTTAGGCGAAAGTCCAGTATGCCGCTTAAAAGTATTAGAAAAACTGCCTAGACTATCATAACCAGCTTCCATAGATGTCTCAGTCACATTTTGCTGGCCTTCCACAATTTCCTGAATCCCTTTTTCCATCTTAAGAGCTTCCACATATTGCTTGATAGAAAAGCCCATCTTTTTCTTGAAAGTTCTGGATAGATGGGAAGGACTATAATGGAAATACTGAGCTAAATCGGTCAGACTCAGCTCTTCATCTGCATGCTGACGCAGATAGGCTGCCACTTCTTCCATGATAGCTTTAGACATAGACTTACTCCTTTCCCATTTATTTAAGCCTATTATATCACATCAAAAAGAAGGCACAAAACATCGAAACCACAGAAAGAAAACCAGAAAGCAAGTATTACTCCGCGAGATGCCCCAAGAACATGAGTAAATAGTCTGCTTCCCCAAATCTCTGTCCAACAAGACTTTTACCTGTAAAGACTTAATTTAAGATTCTTAAAGTCTTGTTATTTATCAAAATACTGATTTTAAGCGATTTTGCATTCGATAAAATCAACAATTTATAGATGTGTTACATTATATTGGACAGTAAATGGACAGTGACAGTGTTTTTGAAGAAAATAAGTAGAGGCCTAAGCGCCTCTTTTATTATAAGCAAATTGTGCAAATTTTTTTGTTTACCCTTGAATACATTGATAATAGCCTCCTTATATTCACACATCATTTGATTTAGAGTAATAAACATGCTACAATGAAAGCGTATACAAAAATATAAGGAGAAAATAAAAATGAAAAAAGCAACTAAGTTTTTGCTAGGTGCTGTATTAGGTATATTACTTTTAACTCCAATGTCTCAAGTAAAGGCTGATTGGAAACGGGATAATGTTGGTTGGTGGTATTCACTGAACAATGGTTCTTATTATAAAAACACAGGAGCTTATATTGACGGGAAGTGGTATAGATTTGATGACAGAGGTTATATGATGACCGGCTGGCAGCCGATAGCGGAGCGTAATGCTACTAGTCTGAAAAAAATAAACTGGTCTTATTTTGATCCAGTAAATGGTGATCAAAAAATTGGCTGGCAAAATATAGATGGAAAGTGGTATTACCTTACTAGAAGTGGAGCACTTATTGGTGAGCAATTGATAGATGGGAAAAATTATTATTTTGACCCAGTTAATGGTGATATGCAAACAGGATGGGTATCTGAACAATTCCATTATGGGACAGAAAATATGTATTTCGACCCTGTAAGCGGAGAAAAAGTTAAAGGTTGGAGAAATATAGATGGGAAATGGTATTACTTTATATTTGGTGCCTTAAAAGGTTCGCAGAATTTAGATGGAGAAAAATATTATTTTGATCCGGTTAACTACGATATGCAAACGGGTTGGGTAAGCATACAAGAGGCCTCTGGTACAAAAAGATATTATTACGACCCAGAAAGTGGGAAACAGCTATCAGGTTGGCAAGAGATAGATGGGAAAAAGTATTACTTTGGCCTGTATGGGGCATACAGTGGTCATATAAGTGGTTTAGATGGAAAAGATTATTATTTTGATTCAGATACTTATGAATTGAAAATAGGATGGTTTGAGTCAGGTAAATATAAATATTATGCAGATCCAAATGATGGTGGTGCACTTGCAAGAAGTAAGACTTTAATTATAGACGGTATTTCATACACATTCGATAATGGAGGTACTCTTATAAACAATATACCTTAATTGATCAGCACCTTAAAAGTTAGATTTTTTTCTAACTTTCAAGGTGTTTTTAACTATGATGATAAAGAATTTTATTATATAACCAGAGTGAGTTATTAGGTAGCTAATAAGCTTCATTTATAATCATTGATAAAGTCAGTTGCTAAAATTTTAATAATAGAGCAGGTTATTTCTTTAATTACTTTTTGCTCTACTTTTAGATAATATCTTATATGATTTTATCTAAAAGTGGATACTGATAGCCTTTTAAAGGACAAATAAAAAGAGAGTGACTTTATATTTGAATTCGTTGACAGTGACCTCTTTATATCCACACATTATTTGATTTAGAGAAATAAACATGCTACAATGAAAGCGCATACAAAATATAAGGAGGAAATGCAAATGAAAAAAGCAACTAAGTGTTTGCTAGGTGGTGCATTGCTAATATTACTTTTAACCCCAGTATCACAAGTTAAGGCTGATTGGCATCAAGATAATGTTGGTTGGTGGTATTCACTGAACAATGGTTCTTATTATAAAAACACAGGAGCTAATATTGACGGTAAAAGCTATAAGTTTGATGATAGAGGATATATGATAACTGGCTGGCAATATAATGTGTATAATGGTGGAGATTACTCTGGGTGGTATTATTATGATCCTGTAACCGGTGAGGAAAAAAGAGGCTGGCAATTGATAGATGGGAAATGGTATTACCTTACTCCATTTGGAGCACGTTCTGGTCATGAAAATATAAATGGAAAACTTTATTATTTCGACCCAGTTAATTGTGATATGAAAACTGGTTGGATATCTAATCCAGGATATTCTGGTACGGAATGGAATTATTACGACCCTGTAAGCGGAGAAAAAGCTACCGGTTGGAGAAATATAGATGGGAAATGGTATTACTTTGAACATAGTGCGTTAAAAGGTTTCCAAAAGATAGGTGATAAAAGATATTATTTCGATCCAGTTAATTCCGATATGAAAACGGGCTGGATATCTAAACAAGGATACCCTGGTCTAGAATGGTATTATTACGACCCAGAAAGTGGAGAAGGATTGTCAGGTTGGCAAACTATAGATGGGAAAACGTATTGCTTTGACGAATTTGGTAAGGCATTTGTAGGTCAGAGGACATTAATAGATGGAAAACGATATTATTTCGACCCAGTTACACGTGAATTGATAACAGGATGGGTTGAATTATCTGGACTCAAATATTATGCAGATCCTAACGATGGTGGTGCATTTGCAAGTAATAAAACTCTAATTATAGACGGTGTTTCTTATACATTCGGTAGTGGTGGCTATGTTATCAATAATGAGCCTTAATTGATTAACGCCTCAAAAGTTGGATTCTTTCTAACTTTTGGGGTGTTTTTTACTTTGAGAATAATGGTACGATCTATGATTTTAGGAAGTAAGTATATGGATTAAAAAAATTTTAGAGGTCACTGACAAATTAAGGTGAAACTATATCCTTTAGAGTCGCTTTATATCAAGAAATTTAATAAATGATGAAAAAAACTTTAGACGTTTGAATCGTCTAAAGTTTTTTATCTTCACGATTAAATTACTGAGCTACCAATGTTTCCAAGCTTTCCCCAATCGCAGCCAATCGTTCAATTACTTCTGCTTGGCTCAGGCCGTTTTCAGCCACATAGCGGTTGCGAGGGTGAACACGGCATTCGTGAGAACAGCCACGGAGGTACTTGTCTTCATTTTCTTCTGAAGTCAGGATGCGACGGTTACACTCTGGATTGCCACAGTTGACATAGCGCTCGCAAGGAGTACCGTCAAACCAGTCTTTCCCAATCACAACTGGATTAACATGGTTGATATCAACCGAGATACGCTCATCAAAGACATACATCTTGCCGTCCCAAAGCTCACCTTGAACTTCTGGATCCTTGCCGTAAGTCGCGATACCACCATGAAGCTGACCAACATCCTTGTAGCCTTCACGAACCATCCAGCCTGAGAATTTCTCACAGCGAACACCACCAGTACAGTAAACAACCACGCGCTTGTCCATGAACTTCTCTTTGTTATCACGGACCCATTGCGGCAATTCGCGGAAGTTGCGGATGTCTGGACGGATGGCACCGCGGAAGTGACCCAGATCGTACTCATAATCGTTACGAGTGTCTAGGACAACAGTGTCTTCGTCCAAGAGGGCTTCCTTAAATTCCTTAGGTGATAGGTAAGCTCCTGTTGTTTCCAGTGGGTTGATGTCATTATCAAAATCATTGTCTTCCAAGCCCAAGTGCACGATTTCCTTCTTGTAGCGAACAAACATTTTCTTGAAGGCTTGCTCATTTTCTTCGTCAATCTTGAACCAAAGGTCTTCCATGCCCGGAAGGCTGTGCACATAATCCATGTATTTTTGAGTGGTTTCATAATCACCAGAAACCGTTCCATTGATTCCCTCATCTGCCACTAGAATACGGCCTTTAAGACCAATAGATTTACAGAAGGCCAGATGATCAGCTGCAAATTTCTCAGCATTCTCAATCGGAACATATTTGTAGTAAAGTAGGACGCGAATATCTTTTGCCATAAGATTTCAACTCTCTTTTCTCTATAAAATTTTCTGAATTTTTAATTCATCTATTTATTATAACCTGATTGAAAAAACTGGGCAAAAAATTTGTTTGGAAAATAGCAGAGCTGAATCGCTAAATACTTCACTCCTCCTCAAGTTGGTTCAAATAGCGTTCAAAACGCTTCTTTTGATTCTTGCTTATAGCGTCTAAGAAAATATTGACCACCAGTATCAAGGGAAGATTAATGTAAAATGTAACCAAAATGACCAAAAGAAACATGGGGTGAAAAACACTATTATGATAAATAGCATGATTCAGTTGGAAATTCTGGCAGGCAATCAAAAGGGTCAGAAAGCCTGTTGCAGCCAGCGCACCCCAGATAGTCAGACTGAAACTATTGTAATAATTAACTCCCAGATGCTGAGCTCGACATATGAAATAAAGAGAGGCAACCGCAATCAGGATCAAGAATGGTTGATAGTGAATGGCTCCCGCATTCATAACCATCGATCCAACATATAAGGCCAAACTACTAAACAGCAGGAAACTAAAAGCTTCCATGCCAGCCTTATTGACAAGTTGCTCTTCACGTTCGTCTAAAATTTGACGATGAATTAGTTTTATCTTCATTTTAAGCTCCTATACTTCCATTCCAAAAATACCAATTAACAACATGATAATGGCAGGAAGTCCATTATTAATCATGTGAACTGCAATACTGACTTCCAAGCGACGAGTTCGATAGGCCAGCAATGTCAAAATCACAGAAGAAACAGCATAAATCACAAAAGACACGATATTGGTTGGCCCGTGAAAAAGCGCAAAGAGGAGTCCGCCTACGATATAGCCCCATCCCTCATAGCCTTTAAAGATTTTTAGTGGGAGGATTCCACGGAAGATAATTTCTTCAACAATAGGTGCTAAAACTCCAAGCATGATGGGTAATAAAATCCCATTTCCTCTTTTAAACTCCTCTATCAAAGACGCCTGATTAGCCGTTGTAACTTCTCCATTTAGCCACCGTAATAAAGCCGTTCCAAGGATAGATATAAGGAACATGCCTAAGATGCCAAGAGAAATTCGTTTTCCGTCTCCTTTTTGAAAGACTTTCCCAGACTGAGATAAGATTCCAATCTTCTTTGCTACCACAATAAAGACCAGTAAAGCGAGGAAGATCAGCAAAATACCTATGCCAATAGTCCACTGTTTTGAAATTTGATAAGTTTCTGCTTTCTGCTGAAATACCATAGGTAGCACATACAAGGCTAAGGCTAAGAAAGCACAACCACTCCACATCAATCTTTTCCAGCAAGTCATTCTTCATCCTCCAATTCCTGATCTAACTTTGCCTGACGTTTGCCGTTTAGGAAAAGACTAATCTTGTCCATGGTCAAGCTTCCAAACATAAAAAGAACCATTGCAAAAAGCATCTTAAGCAGATAGATCATACTCAGCATGCTAGCCATACTTTCTCGCTGTCCAAAGAAATCAATAGCCACAAGAATTAAAGCAAAAATAATTCCACTACCAACACGTTCTGCCCATTTTTCCTCTCTCACCATATCACGAACATCAATGCCTAGGCTTAAGCGACGAAGCAAAGCATAGAGACCTACTAGGATAAGGAGAATCCCTTCTGGCAGATAAGCTAGCAAGCTTAGACGGAGAATATAGACTTTGAAAAACACAGATATAGCTAAGAAGAAAAACATTCCTAACACTAACTCTCCTGCAACTTTTCCGTCCAATTTCTCTATTCGTTCATCTTTAAAGATCTCTTGTTTAACCTTAGATTTCATATATATTTTCCTCTTTTGCTTAAAATTTCATCCCAATTTAATCTTTATGCAAAAATTGCTCTTCAACTATTGCTGGTCATTTCTTTCACATTTTTCGGCTCGGGCTAAAAATGTCCCCCGGACATTCCCTCGCTTTCGTGTTTTTCGGCTCAGGCTAAAAATATCCCCCGGACATTTTTACTCCCAAAACAATTGATCCAGCGTTTTATCGAGACATTTGCAAATCGCTATGCATAAACTGAGACTGGGATTATACTTACCTGCCTCAATCAAGCCAATGGTCTGGCGGGTCACTCCGATAGCATCTGCCAAGTCGCCCTGAGTCATATCATGCTCCACTCGCGCCATCTTTAGCTTAAGATTTTTTGCCATGATCATCGTCCTTATCATTTTTCTTCTTAGTTGCTATGCTTAAAAGTGCACAACCAATTGTAACATCACAGCCAGCAAAAATAAGAAAAGTATCATTTTGATTGTTCAGTCCTATAACCAAAAAAATTACACCCAAAACAAGCCAAATAAGTGGTGAATATATATTTTTGATGTTTTTCATATCGGTTCTCCCTTCATTTTTATAAGTCTATTATACAATATATTTTTTAAAATGCAATATATAAATTGCAAAAAGTATTTTATTTTTAACAAAAAAGACCGAGGGAAATCTCGGTCTTTTTATTCTTATCGCGTGATTTAATCTTTTTTAAGGCTACCACTCTTTGTCTGAGTACGTGCATAGGCAATTAAAAGTATGGTTCCGGCAACTGCAACAGTCAGACCATTGGCAAGGGTTGCGACAACACCTTGTGCAAAGACCTTATTGCTTGGTTCATTATAGATCAAGATATCCCCAAGTGGAGCAATGACTACCCAAACCAAGGCATTAGCCACAAACTGAGCCACATTAAATGTAATGATATCTCTTGATTCAAATACTCCCTGAGCCACACGGAGGTAGTTCTTAAGCAATCCAACTACAAGTCCGAACAAACCACTAGCCAAGACCCAAGTCCACCAAGGGTTTCCATATTGGATGGAGTCTTTTAGGGCATGGCCAATAAATCCTGTTAAGAAACCAACGATTGGACCAAAAACAACGCCAAACAAAGCTTGGACAGCATATTGCAACTGAATGCTAGTGTTTGGAACAGGCGTTGGAATGCTGACCATCCCAATCACAACGAAGAGTGCTGCACCAATACCAGTTGCCACGACTTCTTTAATCGTAAAAGTTGTATCAAATATTTTTTTCATGTTTATCTCCTCTTTACAAATCACTAATTTTCAATACGCTTGATTTCAATATGCCACTGGGCACCAACACCAACATTATAGGCTTTTGCAAAAGAACCTTGGTTGATTGCTAGACCAACCCGATAGAGCGAATTGATATAAATAATCGGCTGACCGATGCGAACATCCGCAAAGGACTTCCCATAAGTCACTTGATTTTGGTAAACCAACATATCGTTATTATAGATCGTTACCTCAAAGCGTTCTCCAAACTGAGGTTCTAACTCTTGGAACTCTTCGCGAGTAATAGAAGTCCAAAGAGATCCAAACCGAACGTCTAAAATATCGATAGCTCCGCTGACAGAACCTTCGCCAAAAGTAGTCTCCACAACTGGAATCTCGACAATGTCATCCACGCTTAATTCTGGTCCTACTTCTTCAAAAGTGATGTGGCCACTAGCCAATTTAGCTCCTGTGTAGGCATAGACATCACGACCATGGAAGGTATAGGAATGTTCGGTATTCTTTCGACGATTTTCGACTTCAGAAATTTCCCGAATAGCCACAATACCAACGTGTTTCTTAATGAAAGACAAGGTTCCATTGTCTGGAGTGACGATGTATTGGTTTTGCGCTGTTTTTGCAACTACGCTCTTCCGCTTAGAGCCGACACCCGGATCGACCACTGAAACAAAGGTTGTCCCTTCTGGCCAGTAGTTGACCGTTTGAAAAAGACGATAGCTACCTTCAAAAATATTATAAGGCGTAATGTCGTGTGTTAAATGGTGAATCTTTAATGTAGCAGACTCCTCCAGAGCCACACCAATCATCGTAGATACCGCACCATCCACAAGACCAAAATCCGATTGCAATACAAGTAAATTGTTCATGTATTCTCCCTCTTATAGTCCTGTACTTTAACTTATTTATCTACTATCCTACCAGTCTAATCAACTCTAGAAACAGAAAAATAGCAAAGCCAGAAGCTACATTACTGTTCTTCAATCATACCAAAAATAGGAGGGGAAATCTAGATAAACAACTGTAAAAGCTATAGTTTTTTTGTATAGCGAGTAATTAATTTAAGGTAAAAAAGTAATCAGCTGTTTTCTCAAGTAATTCTTCATCATGAGAAATGAGCAGAATAATTTTTCCCTGCTCTTTTAATGCCTTCAGTAAGTCAGCCACTTGTAACATTTGCTGGTAATCTAAACCTGAACTAGGTTCGTCAAAAATAAACACTCTTTTTTTAGTAAGGACTTGACTTGCTATGACTAGCCGTTGCATCTCTCCGCCTGATAGAGTCATTGGATGCCTATCTTCTAAACCTTTTAATCCTAAGTTTTCTAAGATATTTGATGCATCGGCAGCTTTTTTCAAACCCAAGGTCAATTCCTTTTGGACACTATCTGAAAAGAGCTGATGAGCAACCTCTTGCAGAACAAAAGCAGTTTGTTTCAGACGATCATGAGCTGACAGAGCATGTCCATTTAAATAAAAATCTGCTTCTTCATCGTCTAATAAACCGGCCAGATAAAAAGCTAGAGTTGATTTACCTCTCCCATTATGTCCCACAAGGGCTGTAATCGCACCTGACTTGAAGTTAGCTTCTTCAAGAAAACTCAATTCCTGGTCCCCTGCCTGTAAGCGAAGATTTTTTATGGTCAAATCCCCCATCAGTTGCGAAGGAGCAACTTGCTTCTTTGCCTCAAGTGTCGAGATAGAGATAGATCTAGATAGATGCTGACTTCGCAGTCCTAAATTATGGCGTTCTGTTTCTGTTAAGTTATCAAACTCCTTTTTTGAATAATCTCTTTTAAGAACACCTTGATCAAAATAAAGATAGCGGTCAGCCAAGTCCTTTAAATAATCCAAGCGATGCTCCGCTATAAGAATCGTTTTCCCTTCTTGTTTTAAGATAGAAAGATAACTAGCTACTTGCTCAATCCCTGACCTGTCCAGATTAGCTGTCGGTTCATCTAAAACCAAGATATCTGTATCTTGCATCAGGGCAGTTAAAAGGGCAATTCTCTGCTTTTCTCCACCTGACAACGTAGAAGGATCACGTTCAAGATAGTCTTCTAAAGCAAAGTCAGCAGTCAATTTTTCTAATTTATTCAAAATTTCTGCTGCTGATTGACCATGATTTTCACCAGGCAAAACCAATTCATGCTTAACGTATTTATAAAAAAACTGACTAGAGGGATTCTGAAAAACTGAAGCAACTTGTTTAGAACTTTCTTCAACCGTCTGATTTCCTGCTAAGTGATTGGCTATTTCTAATTGACCTTCTAATTTTCCCTCATAGTAATCTGGAATTAAGCCATTGATTAATCTTAAGAAGGTTGATTTGCCACTCCCACTCTTGCCACATAAGACGACCAACTGGCCTGATGAGATTTGTAAATCTTCAACCAGCAAACTACTAGCTCTGCTATTTTCATAAGTAAAACGAAAGCCGGTCGCAGTAATCAGCCTCTTATCATCCACAAGGTCATGATAAACATCCATGCACAGGTACTCCAATCTGCTAAATTAAAGGTTGATGAAAAAGTTTCTGTCGGTCTTTTTCCTAGTGCTAATCCTTTGGTAAGGCTAGCTATGGTCAACTCTTGAACCGTTCGCATGAGTGACATGAGTAGCGGTACCAGGAGATACTCAAAGTAGGTCACTGGACGAAAGATAAAATCCCTTTTTCTAAGGAAAATCCCTCGAAGACGTAAACTTCTATGAATCGTTTTCGCATCTGCTGGTATAGCTGGCAAAAATCGCATCATTACTCCTAAGGTTAAAAGAAAAGATTCCGGTAGATGCCATTTTCTGAGACCATGAACCAGGTCGTAGGCTGTCGCAGTTGTCAAAAGCAAACTCCCAGCCATAAAAGAAGGAAGCATAAAACGTCCAGCCGTGAGCAGAGTTACGAAATTTCGTATCAGTTGAAAAGAAAAGAAATCAGTTAGATAAGCATCTAGAGTCCAAAAAAGGACAAAGGCCAATAAACTATATAAGGCGATTTTACCTTTTCCAGCAAAGTATAAGAGCATCGCCAAGCCTGAAACAATCATCAGTTCAAGCCAGCCAGATACTCTAAAAAGAAAGGCCAGATTGGCAAATAAAACCAAAAGGACCTTGCTTCGTACATCTAATTTAATGAGACCATCCCTGACTTTATAAAGTGCTTCTTGACCAAATATTGACCAAATAGTCCTCCTATAATAGCGGCAATAACAACCATAATTACAAAACCAAGAACCACTTGTGGATTCACAGGAACCATAACCCGGTCAATATACTCTTGAGTTTTACCACGCGCTAGCAAGCTTTGAACATAAGTCTCCCGAGCCAGCCACATCATAATAATCGGGCCTGAATTGGCAAAGGAGAAAAGGACAAATGACGCTAAACTTAGCCATTTATTTTGATAATTTCCTTGTTTGGCTAACAAATCAGCTAGAAAGCCAAAAATAAAGCCTGGCAAGAAGGCCACAAAGAAATGGCCAGATAAGAAGAAAAATCCTCCCATCACGATTCCCAAGAGACTAATGGCTCCGAATTTTTTTATCTTGCTTTGTAGAAGCATGTAAACCGTCCCACCAAAGATTGCTGCTCCAGCTGGGGCATAGAACATATTCCCTGACCGGTCGAAAATCAGAGCAACCAGGACGCCTAAACCGACGCATAGAAAATAGAGGGCTGCAAAAGCACCTGTCATCACAAGGTCTTTTACTTGTAGTCCTTTTCTCATCCTTTTATCCTCCTTACTTGAGAATGATTTAATTCATAAACCTCATCTGCAAAAGCAACCGTTGACAAGCGATGGGAGATGAGAAAGACCATGCCACGGCATTCTTCTTTGACAATAGATAGGAAGGTTGCTTCATTCAGTGAATCGAGATTGCTGGTGGGTTCATCAAAAATATAACAATCTGCCTCCTTGAGCAGGGCTCGCATCAGCTCCAAACGCTGGGCTTCACCAGCAGAAAAAGTTGTTTCTCCATCAATTACAGTATCTAGCCCCTCTGGCAAGCGCTCCAAACGTTCCTTGAGGCGACATTTAGCTGCCAAGGTCCAGATCACCTCATCACTGATATCAGTTCGGCCCAAGACTAGATTTTCCCGAAGACTTTTATGGAAAAGCTGAGCAACTTGAGGAACATAGGCGAAGGAGGCTTGTAAATGCTGGCGATGGAAGGTTTGATGATCCTGTCCAGACAGCAAAACCTGCCCTGCCTTAGGATCATACCAGCGCATGATAATTTTCATGAGAGTAGATTTTCCTGTTCCACTTCCACCTACAATGCCAATTATTCTGCCTTTCTCAAATCGTGCTGACAAACCTTGAAAAAGTCCTTGCTCTCGTCCTTCATAATCAAAGTTTAAATGATTAACATCAACTGATTCGATCCTGACATCAGTCTTCAAACCACTGCTATCTGCCTCTGGCTCATCCAAGAGCGAAAAGACCTGCCGACTGGCATTCATTGCTCTTTTAAAACCTAGAGGCAGTCGCCCTAATTCCAGAAATGGAGCAAAAGAGCTTGTAAAAGCTACCAGAGCTAGGCCTGCCTGAGTCAGATCAATATCACCTTGATTAAGTTGGAAGAGAGACAAGATAGCAAAGCCCATAACAGATAAGCCCACCACTAAAAAGGTTAGAGCTTGTTCAAAAAATTGCTTCTGAGCAACCTGCCTTTCTATGCTATTTAAACCTTGGCTTTTTTGTTCTAAACAAGCAAAACGTTTTGAAGTATGTCCGAGCTGGGACAAATCATGTATTGCCTTCAGGCTCTCCAAGAAATAAGAAATGTATCTTGTCCGATCATCCGCTTGTTTTGATAAGAGTTTTTGTAAATGTCGAGCAAAATTTTGAGGCAAGACCACAGCTAAAAGCAGGTAAGTCAGCAAAGCCAAAAAACCAAGAGCTGGGGATATCCTAGAGAGAAAGATCCACATAATGAAAGCAGAGATAAGCCCTGTACAAACTGGTGCAACTGTATGGGCAAAAAAGACTTCAATTGCTTCAATATCCTCCCCGATCATTTTTAATAAGCTCCCACTATCTTGTCGGTCTAACTTAGCAGGTGCAAGACGTCGTAGTTTAGCAAAGACAAGCTTTCGCAGATCCGCTAGGGAATGAAAAGCCACATAATGACCAAAATAATGCTCTCCATAGCGGAAGTGTCCTCGACCAATGGCCAAAGCTAAAAGAAGAAACAGAAAACCTAGAGTCGGAGCTTGCCCTGCTACAGCCAAAAATCCTTGATTTACCAATAAAACAGGAATCGCGACTGAAACTGTAAAGCCTGAAACTGCAAAAATAACAGCTAATCCTAGAGCAGGTAATAGATGCTTCATGATCTGAAATAGCCTGAAAAGGAGTTGCTTGCTTGGATAAGTTCTTTTAGCTTCCATGAATTCTCTCCTCCAGTTCTCTTTGTCTATCCACTAAAGTTCTGTACTCCTGATTCTCCCAGTAAAGCTGGGTCGGACTAGCCAAAACCGTTCCCTCTTTGCTCATAAAAAGAACTTGGTCAGCCTCTGCTACCCGCTTCATTTTATGAGTAATCTCGATGACAAGGGCTTCTTTAGAAAGCACGTTTAACAGTTCATAATGAAGGTCTTCATTGTCCTTATCAACACTAGAAGTAATTTCATCAAAGATATAGAGCGATTTTTGAGCAAGAATTGCCCGGGCACAAATCACTTGCTGTCTTTGACCTGGTGACAGCTGGTTGCCATCTTCACCAACAAGGGTATCTAGACCCTCAGGTAAATTTTCAATAAAAGATAAAAGCTTCTTCTCGGTCAGCCATTGCTGAATTTTCTCCCGACTCCAATCCCTTGCCAACTGCAAATTCTCTAAAATACTGGTATTCAAAAGAAAGCTGTTTGACGACACATACATTATCTCTTTATAGAGAGCAGATTGTGTCAAATTTTTAGAGGAGGTTTGTCCAAAGAATATCTGACCTTGCTCGGGTTGCAATTTTCCTAGTAGAATCTTGCCCAAAGTCGTCTTACCATGTCCACTTTCCCCAGCAATAGCAAATACTTGGCCTACTTCTACGTTAAAAGAGACCCTATCCAAAATCTTTTTGTCCCCATAGGAGAAGGACAAATCCTGCACACTCAAGTGCTGAAATGGTGCTAAATCTTGTTTTGTTTTTACTTTAGTCTCTTGGACTGAATCCAAAAAACTAAAAATCCGATCAGCCATCTTTGTATTCATCATGACTAAGTGCATACCGTAGCCTGCTTCTCGAATCGGTGTGAAAAATTCTGTCGCAATTAAGATAAAATAAATCATGCTGAACAAGGATAATTGCCCAGTAGCCAGCGAGGAAAGGGCTAAAAAACCTGACAGGCCGATTCCCAGATACATAACAGCATCCATATAGCCCACTGATTGTAGTTGAAAACCTAGCAGTTCCATAGTGGCATCGCGAAAATCTTCGGCCTGCTCCGCAAATTCCTGCTCGTATTTCTCATCAGCTTGATAAGAATACAATGTATTTAATCCCTTTAAATCATCCAAAAAAAGGTTGCCCACATCCATATAAGAGCCCCAGTATCGATTCATAATCCTACGCGATCGCTTCTGCATCAGGATGATAGACACAGGAATAAAGGGCAAGGATAATATAAAAATTAAACCACCCAAGGGAAAAAGCCAAAAGACTAAGATAAGGACTGTTAAACAGTTAAAATAGGTTCGTAGATTTAAGGATAGATAGTAGGAATAGTAGGTATCCAAGCTATCAATTCCCTGAGCAGCAACTGTCAGAACATCCGCTGCAGTACGGCTATCTTGAAACTCACCGTCCTTAGCAACAAAAGCCTGAAAGAATTCTCTCTTTAGCTTGTTTCGTGCAAACTGAGAGGCTATGCCTTGAAACTTTTTGGCAAATAGAGCAATTCCAAACCCTAGACCATTTAAGGCCAGTAAATAAAGAAAAAGGGAATATAAGTCAACTTGTTTTCCTTCGTAGAACTCTGCCAATGCTTGAGCAATCAAAGCAAAACTCGTAATTCTCGTTAAAAATTGAATCCATGATAAAAAAGCAGCCAGATAAATCAAGCCCTTCTTTGGTTGAATTTGCTCTTTCAAGCGAGCTAACAGCTGCTTTTTCTTGCTTCTTGATATCTTTTCCTCTTCTTGAGACATAGCTTTCCCTTTCCGTAGGTTTTTTCTCCTTATTATAACATTCACAAAGTTGAATGTAAATTAAATTTTCAGAATATTTAATTAAAAAACAAGCTAGCCAAAATGGCTAGCAAATTAACTTCTATTTATGACTTAATTTTTTAGTCAAAAAGTCTCCTGCAAATTGAATCGTAAAGATGATAGCTACAATGACAACCGTCGCAAGAATGGTAACGTCATTATTATACCGGTTAAAACCATAAGCAATCGCTACATTACCGATACCACCTGCACCGACCGCACCCGCCATCGCAGTTTCACCAATCAAAGAAATCAAGGTGACTGTCGTTACACGGATTAAATCTGGTAGACCTTCAATAAGATAGACACCAATAATATCCCATAAAGTTGCACCACTAGCCTGGGCTGCTTCAATCACTCCACCATCCAACTCAGATAAAACAACCTGAACTTGACGGGCAAAAAAGGCATAAACGGCAAATGAAAGTGGCACAATAGCAGCGTTTGGCCCAATTCCTGTCCCAACAATCAAGTGAGAGAAGGGCGATAGGACAGCCAGCAAAATGATAAAAGGAATCGCACGGAAGACTGATGTCACTTTATCCAAAATCCAGAAAGCCACCTTATTTTCCAGAACTCCACCTGGCTTGGTTAAAACAAGAAAAAGTCCAGTTATCAAGCCAAAGAAACCACCAATCAAGAAAGAGATAACTGTCATATAAAGGGTCGTATAAATAGCTGTTCCCCAGCCTGCTTGACCAGTCCAGCCCATCCTATATACATTTGGCAAATAAGTTTCGATGAATTCCAGCATCTTATGCACCTCCCTTTAGAACAGTCAAACGAACCCCAGCCTCACTAATAGCCGTCTTAGCCGCAGTAAGATTTTCTGATTCGCCAGACAAGACAACTACCAAAGCACCAACAGGTGTATGGTCCAAAATTTCGATATTCCCATATAAGATATTGGCAGTAACTTGATATTTTTTGTAAATTTGATTCAACAAAGGCTCATCAGTTGCTGTACCCGCGTACTCCAACTGCACCAAAATACTATTTGGAGCCAGATTCTGCACAATTTCTTGCTTTTCGATTTTAACCATAGCTTCATTAATTCCTGTTGCTGTTGTAATGAAGTCTTTCGTCAAATCCTGGTTAGGATTTGAGAAAATATCTAAAACAGAACCTTCTTCAATCAATTGTCCATCCTGCATCACTGCCACTCTGTTAGCAATATCCTTAATGATTTGCATTTCATGAGTAATGAGAACAATCGTCAAACCTAATTTTTGGTTCAAATCTTGCAAGAGAGCCAAGATTTGCTTGGTCGTCTTAGGATCTAGAGCTGATGTTGCTTCATCTGAAATCAAGATTTTTGGATCATTGGCCAAGGCCCGCGCAATCGCTACACGCTGCTTTTGTCCACCTGACAGCTGCGAAGGATAGTTCTCAGCTCGATCAGCCAAGCCAACCAAGTCTAGCAGCTTCTTCACCTTCTCTTTTTTCTCTTCCTTAGACAGTCCTGAATGCTTCAAGGCAAAGGCTACGTTTTCTTCAGCCGTCAGCTGGCTCATTAGATTGAAGTGTTGGAAGATCATCCCAATATCCTGACGCTTTTGACGTAACTGGGCTGCAGAAAGTTGAACTCTTTTGTCCTTGAAAATGACATCATTGTCAACGGTAATAGTTCCTCCAGTCGGTACCTGTAAAAGGTTAATCACCCGAACCAGAGTAGATTTCCCAGCTCCAGAATAGCCAACAATTCCATAGATATCTCCTTGGTTAATGCGGATACTCAAATCTTTTACAGCTTGGATTTGACGTTTCTTCTGCTGGAAGGTCACGTCAATCCGATCTAATGTAATAATTTCTTTACTCATAGCTTGCAATCAACTCCTTTACTAATTCTATATGGGTGTAATAATCTGCTAGGCGAACATTTTCATCTCCACCATGGTCCCGACTGTTAGCATGGCCCAAGCCAAAGGCCATCATTGGTACCTTTAAAGCATCATAAACAGTAAACATAGGTCCAGTCCCGGCAGAAGTAGGCAGCACTGCTACTCCTTCGCTGTAATATTTCTTGGCCAACTCAATAACACTAAGAACAGACGGAGCACTCATGTCGCTTCTGTAGCTCATTTCTCCCAAAGTATAAATAAGCTCGACCTTAGGATAACCGTTCTTGACCAGTTGTTGTCGAATCTTATCAAGCACGTCTTGTGGTTCTAAACCAGGTACAAGTCTTACCTCAAGCTTGGCCTTGGCTTCTGAAGGCAGGATTGTCTTGACTCCCTGACCTTGATAACCTGAAGATAATCCCTCAATATTGATAGCTGGTTCAAAAAAATAGCGTCGTAGGAACTTATGTCCTTCCTCCTCAAGCAGGGGCAATTCTAAACCATAAATTTGTTTTAGTTCTTCTGGGTTGCGTCGCGCAAACTCCTCAACCAGAGCTAGTTCTCGTTCGTTTGGCTCAACAATTTGTTCATAGATGCCTTCTACCAAGATGCGACCGTCAGCTCCTCGCAAGCTAGCTAGCGCATTTAAAAGATACCAGCTACTTGAATCAATTACGCCACCAAAACTCGAATGTATATCTACATCAGCGCTTTTCACTTTGGCATCAAAGGTTACAATCCCCTTATTACCACCTGTGATTTCTAGCTGACCTAGTGCATTCCGGCTACCCTGTTCCCAGATGAGGAGATCGGCGCCGGACAATTCCTCCTTGTGCTTTTCCAAATAGCGATCCAAGTCAGTCGAAGCAGACTCTTCCGCTCCCTCTATAATAAAAGTAACATTCACAGGTAAATCTTGCTTACCTTCTCGATACTTCTGCAAGGCTGTCAGGCGAGCCACGATGTGCCCCTTGTCATCGTCAACACCTCGGCCATACATGACCCCATCTCTGACAGACAAGGTGAAAGGATCTTCTGTCCAAGGTTGATCACTATCTGCAGGTACTGTATCATAATGGTTGTAAAAAATGATACTTTTAGCATTAGGATCTGAACTCTTAAAACGAGCAATGACAAAAGGAGCTCTGTAACTTGCATCAACAGTCACTTCTGCACCAGCCTCTTCAAAAACTTCTCTCAAATAATCTGCTACTTCTTTCAAGCCTATCTGCTGAGCAAAAATAGATTTTTTAGCAATCAACTCCCGTAAAACCTCAAAATAAGCCTGCGCGAGTTCATCCTCTTCAAATTTTTGTAACTGCTCTTTTTCACTGAAAAAAGCCATAATTCCTCCCATAAATAAGGCGATAAAACTCAGCTGGTCATCCCAACTGAGTTTTATTAAACACTTTCAGTCTTGCATGCTTGATAAATCCATTAAGACTGGTGCCTACTGTCTTTTACTTCTTACCAAACTGGCTCAAGCAAGCCATCTGAAGTTTTTTCTGTTAACTCTTTAACATCGTCAGAATGGTAGGCTGCAATCAACTTCTTAATTGCATCAGCCTTGTCAGATTTTTCCCAATCTTTCTTAGCTGCAATGATGTTGTACCATTGTTTAGAATTTTTATCTTTTGGTTCGATAAACAAAGCTTTCTTATAGTCTAATTTTGCTTCGTTTACGAAAGTGTTGTTTACAACAGCAGCGTCTACTGAAGTCAGTGAGCGAGCAGTTTGACTAGCATCCAATTCCGTAATTTTCAATTTCTTTGGATTTTCTTTAATGTTTGCAACTGTTGCAAGCTCGTTACCAGATTTGTCCAATTTAATTAGGCCAGCAGCTTGAAGCAAGTTCAATGCACGGCTTTCGTTAGTCGCATCATTTGGTACAGCGATTTCTGCTCCATCTGGAAGTTCGTTAACTTTTTTATACTTGTTTTTACCGTCTTTTGTACCGGAGTAGAGACGGATTGGTGCGATGTAAGTATCCGCAATCGCAACTAGATCCTGATTATTTTCCTTATTCCAGTTGTTAAGGTAGTAGTAGTGTTGGAAAGCATTGACATCAAGCTCACCATCTGCCACGGCCTTATTTACTTGTGGGTATTCTGTAAATGGAGTAAAATCAAGTTTCACGTTTTCTTTTTCAAGTTTCTTTTGAATGAGATCCCAACGTTGTTGCTCATCGTTGTCAATGGTCATTGTACCAATTTTAATGGTTACTGTTTTATCTTTGCCATTTCCTGATTCTTTATTAGAAGCTCCACAAGCTGCCAAACCAAGGACTGCAACCGCAACTGCAGCTGCTCCAAACCATTTTGCTAATTTCATATTCTTATCTCCTTATAGTTTAAGTCTTATTAATTATTTAATATCTTTTGCCTCTGGAAGGTAACTACCACCGAAGTATTTTTGAGAAAGTTCTTCAAGAGTACCATCTTCGTATAGTTTCTTAATACGTTTGTCTACAAAAGTTTTTAATTCTTCTTGTCCCTGAGCAAATAAAGGATAAACATATGGCTGTTGATCGCTAGGAAGTTCAATGACTTCTAGATTTTCCAAATTTTGTTCTTTGATAATGGTATCAACAGAAATACGTTCAAAAATCTTGTAATCTGCACGACCCTCATTCAGATTCACTAGGATTTGTTGAATCGTTCCGTCCGTGTAGTTAATTTTCGTTTCCTTTTTAGGATGCTCTTTGTTGTAGTCTTCCAGCTGTTTCGCTGTAGAAGTTCCTTGTACCACTTCCGTAGATTTACCACCAATATCATCTAAAGATTTAATATCTGTTCCCTTACGAACTACTAAAACAGTTGGGTTTTTAGCATATGGGTTTCCATAAAGATATTTACCAGCACGTTCTTTTGAATAACTAATATTGTTGGCACCAATTTGGAAGCGATCGCTATCCAAACCAGCAAAGACAGAAGTCCATTTAGTTTTATTGAAATTGATTTCATACTTGTCTGATCCCTTAAAGACCTCTCTAAGCACTTCAATTTCATAACCTGTTAATTTTCCATCTTCATCATCATATGAGAAAGGTCGGGTTGTTCCAACGGTTGCAATTTCAACTGTTACCTTCTTCTCATCTGATTTACCTGATTCAGACTTGCTATTAGAAGCTGAGCAAGCAGCTAAGGTTCCGACTGCTGCAAAAGTAAGAGCAAGAAGGGCAGAATATTTTACTAATTTTTTCACAGATATTCTCCTATTCATTTATAAACTATGTCCTATAATAACAAATATCCCTAAGCTTGCCTAGTATATATTTTTTATCAAGGGTATAAATTTTATTTATTGCAGGCTCATAATAAAGGCACAATAAAATCTCCTTGCCACTGTTCTATCTTAACAAAAGGAAGGAGATTTGCCTAGTTCCATTTTTTTATATAGTGGTATAGTTGTTATTTATAGCATCTTAATAAACAGAGAGCACTTTCGACATAGTATGGAACAGATACTTTAAAAGCTTGGTCATCGATAGTCATCGTATCATGGTGAAGATCAGGTGCATCATCAGCTCCATTTGAGCCAACAAAGGCAAAAACTCCCGGAATCTTCTCCTGATAAAAAGCAAAGTCTTCTCCAGCTGTGGAAGGTCTAGCCTCCACCACCTCAGCAAATGTTTTAGAATTTTCAAATAAGAGTTCGGTCAAATCCGGATCATTATAAGTCACAGGTGGTGTTTGATCCCAAGTAATAGAAACTCGTGCACCAAAGTTTTCTGCTGTATTTTCAACAATTTTAATAAAGTCTTCTTTTAATTTTTTTTGAGAGCTTGGACTAAAGGATCGAATGGTGCCTTCAAAAAAACCATTTTGGGGCAGAACATTCCAAGTAGTCCCTGCCTTGATATGGGTAATAGAAAGAACATTGGCTTCAAAAGGGGAGACCGTTCTGGCCACCAAAACTTGCAAGGCTTGGACCATACTAGTCAAGGTTATGACTGTATCAACACCCAGATCCGGCCGTGCAGCATGACTACTAATCCCTTCCACTTCTACCTTGAATTTTTCTACTCCAGCCATCATAGCCCCTGGCTTTAGGGCTAACTGATTTGCTTTTAGCTGAGGCATATTGTGAAAACCAACAATAGCTTTCACATCAGTCAAATAGCCTGTTTCTATAACTTCCAAAGCTCCGCAAGAAGTCTCCTCAGCAGGTTGAAAAATAAGACGGATTGTTCCTTGCAAATCTTCCTCCATAGACTTGAGCAGTTCAGCTGCCCCTAAGAGACTTGTCTGATGAAAATCATGTCCACAGGCATGCATGACACCTGGATTTTGACTGGCATAAGGCAGATTAGTCTGTTCAAAAATGGGCAGTGCATCTATATCAGCTCTCAGGGCAATTATAGGCTGTCCGGAGCCGATTTCAGCAATTAGACCTGTTTTCAGATTAGAATCTAATATTCTAATCTCAAGGTCTTCCAGATATTTTTTTAAAAAATCCGTTGTTTGATATTCCTGACCAGACAGTTCTGGATGACGATGGAGATAATGACGGGTTTGTATTAGTTTGTCATAAAATTTCTTCATAGCAGACTCCTTTTCCTCTAACTTACCTATTCTCCAGTATAGCACAAAGCTTAAGGAAGAAACAAAAAAGAGAGACCTGATGGATGAATCTGGCTCTCTTCTTTTACTTTTTATGATATATCGCCTTCAAAAGCGACAACAATGGAATCATAGGTATAGTCTGATTCTACAACCCATTTCCCATCTGTCTTAACAAATGTTAACTGGTATTCAGATTCAGTTGTAAGAAGAGGATGAGAATCTAAACCAGCCGTCATCACGTCAGCATAATTCTTGTCAATTGCCTTATTAATTTCGGTCAGATTGTCATATTCTGAACGGTGTTTTTCATAAAATGCTTTACGATGGTTTAAAATCGTTCTGCTTAGACTGATCGTTTTTGGTCTAATCTTGATCACAACCGCATTCGGCAGGTACTGAGTTACCCTATAAGAAATCTCAGCTCTTTTGGCATTCATTTCTACATAAGAATCGATAAAAGCATTAACTTCGTCATCAGTAAATGGATAATCATGTAATTTACGTTTAAAATCCTCTGTAAAAGCTGCCCTGAAGTCACTTTCATTTTGGGCCAGGTCGCCTCCCAAAACAAAATCTTCCTTACCACCAGATGATTTATCCTCATCCTTACTTTTAGCTTTTCCGCCCAAGAAAACAGTATTCAGATAGTCAAAAGCAAGTTTCTTACTTTCTGCCACCTGATTAGGATACTTAGCTGGATCAATAGTCAATTTAAATCCTTTGATTTTCTGTTTTGGGTTATAAATCTTTTTCTCATACTCAAGTTCATACTTACCGTTGGTTTCAACCTCAAAGACTAAATAACCAGAAAGAGATTTTCCTGCCGAGAGATTATCGAATTGTATTGTCTCAAAACCATGCTTATAATCACTGACTCTGCTTAACTTAACTTTTTCACCATTAGGATTATAGATATCAATATCAGAAGGAGAAATTCTAACTGTTTCGTCTGATTTATTCTTAATTTCCAATTCCAAGGCTAAATATTTTGAATTTTCTTTTCCATCACTTGGCAGAATATACTGACCGCCCTTTACTTTCATTTCTATCTCTTTGTTGCTTGCTGATAGGGCACCTGATTTAGCTTCTTTTTGCTCTGCTGGAGTGCCCCCACCCTTACTTTGGCCAGGAAGTAGGTCACAGGCCATCAAGCTAAATCCAGCTACAAGTATGGCTACATATTGAAAGATTTTTTTCATCCTTATCTCCTTGAAATAATATATTCTCTTTATTTTATCATAATCGCCTTAACTGGTAAACGTCATTTGAAGTTTTTCATTATAATAAAAAAAACCTGCAGCCTAACTGCAGGTCCAGTAGATTAAAATCCTTCGACATTTGTGTAGACCTTTTGAACGTCTTCATCGTCTTCAAGGACATCTACTAATTTTTCAAAAGTTGCAAGATCGTCACCAGAGAGTTCCACTTCTGACTGAGGAATCATTTCTAACTCTGTAACTTGAAATTCTTCGATACCAGACTCACGCAGAGCTACGATAGCCTTGTGAAGATCCGTTGGTGCAGTATAAACCGTAATTGTTCCTTCTTCTGCTTCAACATCATCTACATCGACATCTGCTTCCAAGAGCAATTCAAAGATACTATCTGCATCATCTCCCGCAAACACAACAACTCCTTTGTTGTCAAAAAGGTAAGAAACAGAACCACTTGCTCCCATGTTCCCGCCGTTTTTACCAAAAGCAGCACGAACATTCGCCGCAGTGCGGTTCACATTTGAAGTCAAAGTATCCACGATTAACATTGAACCATTAGGTCCGAAACCTTCATAACGACCTTCTGTAAAGGTTTCATCTGTATTTCCTTTTGCTTTATCGATAGCTTTATCGATAACGTGCTTCGGTACTTGTGCTTGCTTAGCTCGGTCGATAACAAATTTCAGAGCTGTATTTGTTTCTGGATCCGGATCACCTTTTTTCGCTGCTACATAGATTTCAACACCGAATTTAGCATATACTTTTGAGTTTGCGCCATCTTTGGCCGTTTTCTTTGCCACAATATTGGCCCATTTACGTCCCATTGGAGGTTCTCCTTTTAATAGTTTACATTTTAATCTTCCTTATTATAACACAGGAACAAGGAAAAATCACTAAGAAAAATAGTCTAATTGGCTCTCTTTTATATCTTTTCTTTCACAGAAAAGGAGATCATTACCTGTTAACCTTAAACTTAAAATTCCCCATTGACTTGCTCTTTCTGAACTTAGTCTTGGAAAACTGAAATAGAATAACAAAGCTCAACTCACCGGCTTATTGCTCTTTTTTCTCATCAGAGATAGTTGGAATATCTTCCTTTTTAACCAAGTTCCAGTCTGAGTAACTCGTTTCACTCTTGATAGCAAGTGTTCCTTGATCACCAGAGGTAGATATATTTATCTTAAATTCTTTGAGGAATTTGCTTTTTTTGTCAATCTTTACGGTTAATTCTTTTTTGAAGTTGGATTTAGGAAATTGAGAAAAGTTAAACCGAAACTCTTTCCCATAAACCCCTAAAATATCCGCATCTTGAGTTTTCAAAGTAAAGACATAATCGTTATCTGTCTCTTCTAGTTTTAAGTCTTGTGCTAGTTCATTTAAGCCATTTAAGAGTTGGAAATAGTCTGGATAAACAATATACTTTCCTCCTTTTTCTTGGACCTCTTTATCCCATTCACCAGTTTTATTATAACGGGTATATAATGGAGTATTTTCACCACCCGGCATCAAGAGTTCTTTAAAATTCTCTTCTCCATTCTCCACAGTCTTAACTGTAATGCTTGCCATCTCTACTTCTTGCTTTTCAGTCTTATAGATAACTTGTGAAGTCATATTTTGTTCTTTTTGAATCTTTTTATCTGTTATTCCCAGCAAGCCACCTATATTGGTTTTTTGACGAACACTGCTCATTTTTTCGTTGGCTGTCTGGATTTCTTTCAATAGACTATCTATGTCTTTTGTTTTACTAGAACTTTGACTAGTTTTTTTCTGAGCACTATTCTCTTGACCATTGGCCTGCTTATTATTGCTTGAGTTTGAGCAGGCACCCAGGCCAAGGGCAATGATAGCCAAGAGGGAAAGTAAGATTGATTTTTTCATTCTCATAAAAGAAGACTCCTTTTTCTATTTTTATATTCTTTGACTTCTATCTTTCTAATTTAGATAGAAGTTTTCTTTACAACAAAATCACTGGAACCCGTCCAAAGTTCTGTTCCCTAAGTGCAGGATTGCCTAGCTGATAGACCTTATCAGCCTGTTGGGTTAGACTATCCCATGGCTCCTTGCCGATACGGCTGACCAATTCAACTTTTCCCTTAAGCTTGGACAAATGTTGACGCCCCTGCTCCGAAAAACCTAAAATATGGATTCCAGACGGAAGTTCTTCTTGTCTAGCTCCGACCAGGACATAGGTCAACAGACGACGGACCCTAGCCTTGGTATAACGCTTGGTCGCCACCTGTTCGACTAACTCTTCTATGGTCTCACTGTTTTTCAAGGCCTCTCTTATCCTAACGGCCAACTCCTGATTGACCTGATAAAAGCTTGTCAAATCCGGACAGGTCATTATCTGGTAACGGAGATAGGGAAAGAGGTCCGACCAGGTCACCTTGGGAGCCGTTTCAAGCAAATGATGGGCTGGAGTGAATTTCTTAAGAAAGTCTAGCTGATCCAGATTCCGGCGAAGGGCAGTTGCGGAGGCAAATTCCTGATCAGCTGATAAGGAATGGTAGCCAGCCCCCTGACGTTGAATCGGGCACAGTTTTATATTTTTCCCCGTCACAGCCTTGGCATAGGCCAAGCCCAAGATATGATTGGGGGTAGAGCCTGAGAAATTGAGCCCTGCAAACTCCTGCCACATAGCCTGAGTCTTCTGGGGATAGGATAAGGAATCAGGCAAGCCAGCCAGATAAGCCTCCATCTGCTCTGCCTTTTGACCATAGACCTTGGAAATACTCTCATAATCCAGCACTTCCTCGGTCCCAAAAGTCAGCTGTTCGATGTCCAGTCTCTCTAAGATGTCTACTGCCCCCTTAGCGAAAAAGTCCGCCGCCTGAACGCTGACCAAGAAAGGCAACTCAAGGACCAAATCCGCTCCAGCTTCCAAAGCCATCTGTGCCCGAGTCCACTTGTCCACGATAGCTGGCTCCCCTCGCTGAACAAAATTACCGCTCATAGCGATAATTTTCAGACCAGAAGCCTGCTCCAGCAGATATTTGTGGCCATTATGAAAAGGATTAAACTCCGCGATAATACCGGTAACTGTCATCTCATTTCTCCGCTACAAAGAACCAGCGCGCGCTCTTGTCAGTTGGCTCCTTGTCCTCAAAGTCCGCATAAACCTTGAAATTCTTAAAGCCAGCCTGCTCCAGCAAGATATCATAGGTCAGAATCTCATAGGTCCGTTCCTCATGTACCTCGTCATGGCGCGTGAAGCGCCCATCTTCATCTTGGACAAAGAAGGTCAGCTCATGCACGATGGAATGAGGCGGTTCGTCCGCATAAGAATCCCAGACCATAGCAAAGGTTTCAGCATTTTCGTGATAGGAATAGCCTGGAAAAACCTCGTCAATCTGGTAAATCGAGTGCACATCGAAGATAAAGCGACCACCCTCATTTAGATGCTGGTAAACTTGAGTGAAGACCTGACCAACATCGACTTCGTCCTCCATATAGCAAATCGAGTCCGAATAGCAAGTCACCAAATCAAACTGACCGACGCCACCCAAATCCAGCATATTGCCCTGTATAAAAGGAATATCCAAACCAGCCTCTCTGCTGCGCTTTTCTGCCAAATCCAGCATTTCCTGACTCAGGTCCAACCCCGTCACATCAAAACCTGACTGCTTAAAATAAATAGACTGAATACCCGTACCGCAGGCCAGCTCCAGCAGCTTTTTCTTATCCTTGGGAAAATGGCGCAGGCTGAAATCCGTCCACTTCTCATACAAAGAATCATCCATAATCGCATCGTAAACCGACGCGAAGGTTTCATAAGTTGCCATACTTTTCCTTTCAAAAATAGCCCAGCCAGCAGGCTGACTGAGCTAAATTCTGCTTTCTGCCTAAAGGCAAAAAATCACTTATTCTTTTCTTCCAATAAGGCTGCAACATCCACACCAGTTGCTTCATGCCAGAGTTTTTCCAGATTGTAATGCGCCCGCATTTCCTCAGAAAAGACATGGACGACGATGCCTCCCAAGTCTAAGAGTACCCAGCCACCAGCTGCGTCTCCCTCAACATGACCAGCAGAAACACCAGCCGCAGCAGCTTTCTCACGGATATTTTCAGCGACCGCATCCAGCTGACGACTGTTCATAGAGCTGACGATGACAAAGTAATCTGTCACAGTAGTCAGACCTTGCAAGTCCAAAGCCACAATATCTTCTGCACGCTTTTCATCGGCCGCCTTCACGACCAGTTCTAATAATTCTTGTTCTTTCATAGTTCCTCTTTAATTGAAAATGTTTTTGTAATCTCGAACATCCGCAAAACGTCCGTCCCAAATATTTTGGTAAAAAGTATTTATTTTTTCTGCTGGAATGTCATCACCATCAAACGTTGTACAAGTTCCTTCTGGAACAATAAGCTTATAGCCATATTCAAAGGCAACCTTGACAGAGGTATCCACACAATATTCCATCTGCATTCCACATAAAACTAGACGACCAATATCTTCTTTATCCAAGTAGTCTTTTAAACCAGTCTCTTTAAATATACTATTATACTTCTTCTGAAAGACCTTTTCGTCTGACTTTCGATTCAAGAGAGGAGACAACTGCCAATCTTCCAATGCACTGTCTTCTGGATTTTCAATATGCTGAATATAGATAATTTCGACACCTTTACTCCTAGCCTGATGCTGCAGAAAGGAAATTTTATCCATCATTTTATCAGACTGAAAACCTGTCTCCACTAGGATATTTTGTACATCTATAATGATTAAAGCTGTTTTCATTCTTCTATTTCCTTCAAATATCCTACAAAGGCATTATAGGTCTCCAAGGTCTGCGGATAGATGGGCATTCCTTTGTGAGCCAAATGCTCCACAGTCCTTGCGGTTTCATAGGCCACAGCTTGGTTGAGCGACCGCTTAGCCAGCTCTCTGGCCTTGTCCACTCCTGGAAAGTCCCGGTTGTGTTCAATATAGTCGGCGACATAGACCACCTTGTCCAGCTCAGACATGGTGCTACTCCCCACTGTATGGATTTCAATGGCCCGCAGTATCTCAGCATCTTCGATGCCTAAATCTTCCTGAATCTTGTAGATACCCACCATGCCATGCCAGACATTATTGCCCCAGTTTTTCAAGTCCGGATCCAGCCGGTATTTGTCAATCAAGGATAGAAAATCCTCGTCCGAGACCTTCTTAGCATAGTCGTGTAGGAGACCTGCCAGACCTGCTTTTTCGACGTCAAGACCGAAGCGCTCCGCTAATTCACGGGCAGCCTTTTCCACACCCAGACAATGGCGCAGGCGTTTCTCAGGCATGACTGTTTCCATCTTAGCCAGCAAAGCTTCACGGCTCATGCTGATATAGCTTTCATAGGTCATAGGTAAAGCCCTTCTTTCTCGATATAGTCTAAGACTGGCTGAGGCAGTAGGAAATTAGGAGTCCGTCCCTGAGACAGGAAATCCCGCACCATGCTGGAGGAAATATCCATAAGGGGCACATCCACCCAGATAACGGGGTAAGAAGTCCCCGCCTTGTAGCGCGGCCGCTGAACACCAACAAACTGAACCAGTTCAACCAGCTCATCAATCCGGTACCACTTGGGCAGGTAGTCCACCATATCCGCACCGATGATAAAGTAATAGTCCGTATCTGGATGCTGCTCTGTCAGTTGCTTCATGGTGTCGTAGCTGTAAGAAATTCCCTTGCGCTCCAGCTCAATAGTTTCAATCCCTAAGCCTTCAATGCCCTCAATAGCCAGCTCCAGCATTTTCAGCCGATGCTTTTCATCAATGGTCTCTTTCTTGTCCACATGGGGTGGCTCGTACTCAGGCATGAGTAGGACCTGATCCAAGCCTAACTGTTGTCGGACCTGATCCGCCACGACCAAATGAGCATTGTGGACAGGGTTGAAATTCCCACCTAAAATACCAATCTGCTTGCGTTTTTTATCTTTAACTTCTGGTTCTAATTCCACCTTGGTAAAGGGGGTAAGTAATTCAATAGCCATAGGATGACATCTCCACAGAAATTTTTCCTTAAATTTGTTTAACTTTAACAGAGAGTTTGCGATTTTCCTTCTTACTGGACTGCTTGTAGAGAATCAAGATTCGGCCAATCTTCTGTACCGTATCCACTCCGATCTCTTCTTCCAAAATCTCAGCGACCTCGTGGATATTCTCATCTGTATTCTGCAAAAGTGTAACCTTAATCAGTTCTCGAGCATCCAGTGCTTGACGGACGCTGGTTTTGATTTGGTCATTGAGTCCATTTTTCCCAATCTGAATGATCGGTTTCAGACTATGTGCCTGACTGTTGAGAAAGGCACGTTGTTTTGATGTTAGTGTCATGTTCTTCTATAAGGCTTGATACAGTTGGGACCTGCTTTCCCCCACTGTTCATAGCCTTTTCCTTCCTTATCTTAAGGGGATTTATTCACCCTTGGTTTTTTAAATAATTAAATGATGGCTTTCCGAGTGACAACCGCCACACCTTCTGGTGCCCATCCGGCTACTCGGGCAGGACCACTGACGCGAATCCAGCCCAAACCTGAGAAGACGATATCTGTCTTGTCCTTAATGGTAAATTCATGCTTAACCAAGGCTGGAAATTCTTCCTTTTCCTTGCCAACTGGCGGCACCAAGAGACCGCCGACATGCTTGTCATAAAAATCGCTAGCACCTTCCAACTTGGTCCGGTGGAGCTTGAGCTCATTGTCAAAATAAGCTGTGAAGCCCTGCTTGTCACCTGCTACAAAGTCAAAGCGACCTAAACCACCCAAAAAGAGGGTTTGCTCAGGATTGAGCTGGTAGGTTTTGGGTTTGATTTCCTTTTTGGGACTGATGTATTTGAGATTCTTAGCAGAAAGATAGTGAGCCATCTGGTGACGATGGATAATGCCCGGCGTATCATAGATATGACTGCCATCTGCCAAAGGAATCTCGATTTTATCCAGAGTCGTACCTGGGAAGCGAGAAGTCGTAATAATATCCTTGTCGCCTGTGATTTCCTGAATAATCGCGTTAATCAAAGTGGACTTGCCCACATTGGTCACGCCGACCACATAAACATCACGCCCTTTACGACTGTGCTCAATCTTATCAATCAAGTCCTTAATCGCCTGCTTGTTCTGAGCAGAGGTCAGGACCACATCGACTGGACGCAGACCTTCTTCGTGAGCCCGCTCCGTTAGCCATTGGGTCACCTTGCCATCCTTGACCGACTTAGGCAGAATGTCCTTTTTATTCCCAACCAAAAGAACATCGTTTCCAGCAACAAAGCGAGGCAGGCCAGGGATGACCGAGCCATTGAAGTCAAAAATATCGACAACATTGACGACCAAGGCATCACTATCTCCAACCTCATGCAGAAGCCTTAGAAAGTCATCATCTGTCAGCTGGACATCGCTGATTTCATTATAATGGCGCAGGCGGAAACAACGCTGGCAATAGAGTTCGCCTGTCTCCAAGCCTTTTTCTAGAGCTGACTGAGGCGTGTAGCCTAGCTTGCCCTTATCTTCTGTCTGAATAGTGGCTCCGCAGCCGATACAGAGAAGTTCTTCCATGCTTAAATTCCTTTTTTGTATTGAATTGGGCCGTATTTTTCAGTGATTTTCTTGAGCACACGGCGTTCACGCGCCCGATTGATCTGAGTCTTGATAGAGTCGTGCTCAACCAGTGGCTTGACCAAAATCGAGCGAATCCCGGCCCGATGAGCTGCCCGAATATCCGTCATGAGCTGATCGCCCACCATGACCACTTCCTTTTTTTCAAAATGGAAAAGTTTGAGCGCTCGGTCAATTCCCCAAGTGAAAGGCTTCATGGCCCAGTAGACATAGTCAATTTCAAACTTTTTAACAGCTCGCTTGACCCTTTTTTTGTTATTATTGGACACTACGATAATTCGAATACCCGCATCCCGCAAATCATGGAGCCACTTCTTCATCTCTGGGGTCCCGTCAGGGTTATTCCAAGCAATCAGGGTGTTATCCAAATCCACCAAAACCGCTTTGATCCCCTGTCTTTTCAAACTCTCTACTGTCAAATCGTAAACTGCCTCAACCGCAAAGTCCGGCATATAATCTTCAATCGCCACATCTCTCTCCAAAAATTCGTATTCTCATTATTATAGCATAAAATAGGCTTTTTGGCACTCATGGTCCTCTTTCTTCTAGAGTGGCTAGGTGATGTTCACTTTTCTATTTTCCAAGCAAATAAAAATAGCTCCCCAAATGGGGAACTTCGTTTTAAAACGGGCCAAAGATTATGCTCACAGTTTAGGCCCGTGACCATCTTTTTCTTTCCGTAATTTTAATTCATAAAATTTTTGAAGATCGAGAATAATGCCGGTAGCACCCTCTGCTTCATCTTTTTTTATGTGAAGAACCTTAGAAAATTTCTGAAAATCCTTCTCCTCAACACCCGGTGCAATACGAATGTCAACAGATTGCCATTCACCGTTTTTCTCTTCGTATCCTACTAAAGCAACTAAAAATGATTTCCCTCGTCTATACTCACCTGTTAACAAATATGCTGTATCACTAAAAAGACCATCGCGATATTTAGGATTAGATAGTGCAAACAGTATAACATCTGCTTTCTTAAGTTCTCCATCAACACTTGATAAGGGTTGCTCATCTACATACTCAATCTGGAAACGACTTTCTACTGGAACTATCGAATCGTAAAGAAAGAATTTGTTATAAACTGAATCTGGATTCATAATTTTATCATTGCTATTCACATATTCCGCAGCTATAGCAAAAAGAAACAAAACGAAATAGCTAGATATGGATAGAAAAATCCATTTTTTCCCCAAAAAAATGCACCCCAAAATTAAAATTAATACGAACAACATGATTGTAGTTAGATAGAAAAATGTATTTATGAGATTCTCATATGCAATCTCCCACATTTTTTGATGATATAAGTTTAAATATTCTTCCAAAATTGCTTCTCCTAATACACTGAAATTTTAATCTAAATATATGTAATCTTTCCAATTTTTGCACAATTATAGATTATTGTCAATTGCTTATATAATTTTATCATCTTTTAGAATTTTGGGCGCTCACAGCCCAAAGCTTACAAAAAACGTAAAACATGCTATAGTAGAATTAGTTTATTTCATTGGAGGAGAGTATGTCAGAGAGAAATCGACAATTACAGGCTGTGTCCCCTTTTTTACAAAAAGTTATTAATTGGTCTTCTATTATTGGAGCTGTTGGGACTATCGCCTTTTGTATCTGGGCTTATCAAGCCGGAGTTTTACAATCAAAAGAAACACTCTCTGCTTTCATCCAACAAGCAGGCATATGGGGACCCCCACTCTTTATCTTTTTACAAATTCTGCAAACTGTGGTCCCAATTATTCCTGGTGCTTTAACCTCAGTTGCTGGTGTCTTTATCTATGGGCATATTGTAGGAACCATCTATAACTACATCGGTATCGTCATTGGTTGCGCCATCATCTTCTACCTGGTTCGAATCTATGGCCCAGCCTTTGTTCAATCCGTTGTCAGCAAGCGAACTTACGATAAATACATCGGCTGGCTTGATGAAGGCAATCGTTTTGATCGTTTTTTCATCTTTATGATGATTTGGCCAATCAGCCCCGCAGACTTTCTTTGTATGCTGGCTGCCCTGACCAAGATGACCTTCAAACGCTATATGATTATTATCATTCTGTGCAAACCCTTTACACTAGTTGTTTATACTTATGGTTTGACTTATATTATCGATCTCTTCTGGCAAATGGTCCCCAAATAAACAGATTAAAATCAGAAAACTAAAAGGCCGAGGCAAATGTCTCCGTCTTTTTTGTATCTTTATAAAATTCCTTTTTTTCTTTGAATGAATAAATCTTTCAAGGAAATCAACATAACGGCAGCTAGAATCATCCCCATTCCCAGAAAATCCAAGGCATAAAAATGTTCTTGCATAATTAGAAAGGCAAAGAAAACAGCAGAAATTGGCTCAATTGAAGCCAGTAAGCTTGATTTTACCGGCCCTACCAAACTCGTCCCTTTCAAGAAGACGGTGTAGGCAAAAATCGTTCCAATCACGATAATACCTAGCAGGGCAAAGAGAATATCCAGGCGAAACTGCCATTGATGCTGAATGAGGCCACTAAAAGGAAATAACAAAATCCCCGCCATAGTCATGCCAATTCCAATGACCAACATACTACCCCATTTCTTAATCAAATCAATGGGCAAAAGGATATAGAGCGAATAAGTAAAGGCCGAAAAGAGACCAATAAGCAAACCTTTTGGTGTCATAGAAAGCTGATTGAGCTGACCATGAGTGGCAATCAAGAAAGTCCCCCCAATCGCTAAAAACATGGAGCATACTTCAGAAACTGTTGGGGCGACCTTGTCTTTGATACAGGTGTAGGCTAAAATTCCCACCGGACATAAATACTGTAGTACAGTTGCTGTTCCTGCATTTGTCTCATGAATAGCCTCCAAATAGGCGAATTGATTAAGAAAAAGACCAAACAAGGCAAAAACAAAGATCATGACAAGTGATTGCTTATCCTTCCAGATCTGACCAAATGACTTGGGATCAGCAAAATAAGCCATCCCCATCAGAGCAAGGCCTGCCACTAATAAGCGAAAGTTGGTCAAACTCAGAGCCGAAAAGCCATGAACCATCAAATATTGGCCACTCGTTCCAGACAGCCCCCAAGCTGTCCCAGCCACTAATGTATAAATGGTCCCTCTTACTGTCTTAGACATCCTAAATCTCTCTCCTATTACTTCGTTTATTATAGCATAAACCGTAAAGAAAAATCAGCCAATTTTTGACTGATTTTCATATCATAGTTGAGCAAAAATTTATTCAGGGGACACCAAAATTTTAATCTGAGCCTTATCCTGAGTCAGCTCGATAAAGCCTTCTTGCACAATATCCTCCAGCTTAATCTTCTTGTTCACAAGCTTATCTGCAGAGAAGTAGCCCTGCTCCATCAGCTCCAGCACTTTAGGGAATATATGCCGATAGGCGATGATACCCTTGAGTGATTTTTCTTGAATGGCAAATTCATTTGGATTAATGCTAGCTTCTCGTTCCCAGATAGAAACCACCATACATTCTCCAGCCTTGTGGACAGCAGCCAAAGCTTGTCCCAGCACAACTGGCACCCCGGTTACTTCATAAGACACATCTGCTCCACCACCCGTTAAACGCTGGATAGCAGCTACCACATCTTCGCCTTCTTCTGGTCGCACAATGATGGCCCCAAGCTCCTCTGCTTTTGCTTGGCGCTCTGGAGATAGCTCGACACCATAAATCTTAGAGGCACCGGCCGCCCGCAAAGCCTCTACAATCAAGAGCCCGATTGGTCCCAAACCAAATACAACCGCTGTATCGCCCGTCTTAAGAGCTGACTGACGAACTGCATAAACTGCCACAGCAGCAGGCTCTGTCAAGGCTGCCTGCTCATAGCTAAGACTATCTGGAACTTTGTGAACAATGTCTCCATCCAAAACACAATATTTGGCAAAACCACCATCAGCCGCCAAACCGACAAAGTTTAGATTGGGGTCCAGATTGTAATCACCGACAAGATTATGCTTAGCTAAAATAGGTTCAACTGTTACCCGATCGCCAACTTTGACCCGTGTTACGTCACTTCCAACCTCAACAATTTCCCCAGCAAACTCATGTCCCAAGGTTACAGGCGCTTTCTGTCCAGAGTAGACATGCTCTGTTTCTGTCGGAATAAAAATTGGTCCATCCAAGTATTCATGCAAGTCAGTACCACAGATTCCTGTAAACTTGACCGCAATCTTGACCTGATGAGGTTTGACTTCCGGTACATCCACCTCTTCAATGCGAACATCTTTAGCGCCATACCAACGAGCAGCTTTCATTTTTACCATAAACATACCTCGCTTTATAAATTATTAGCTAAATTGTAAGCCTTTTCATTTTACTTGTCAAATGATTAACAGAATCTCAGAAAAAAGTTTTAATTTTAAAAATTTGATACTTCTAATCATATCACTTTATTTGTTATAACCGTAGATGAGACAAAAAATCAGTCACTTTTGACTGATTTTTCTATAGTTTAGAAAATCTTAAATACCGCTCCTGCTACAATTTGGGAATATTAACCCTCTATTTCAAGAAGTAAATAAGGTAAGCCTAAGATAGTCCCAAGAATTCCTAGCATAACACGAATTCCAGAAGCTTTAACAAGTACTTTTTGCCCATTTTTTACTTGAATTTTATGAGACTTCATAAAACTTTTTCCAACCTGTAGCTCAACACTGTCTCCCTCAAATGCCAGAGTTTTGGTTTCATTATTAGAAAGTTTATCTACAAGTTCACCATTCAGATATACTGCTACTTTTTGTGCAACACCAACTATACCCGTATCACGCGTTATTGTAATTTCCGACATAACTAACTCCTTTTATTTTTATCTATTCTATCATATCTGATATTCCAAGAAAAAGCAAAAAAACCAGCCTCACGACTGGTTTTCTACTTATCTCTAAAGTTTCTCCAACTCTTCGTTCAGCAGTTTTTGTGCTACTTGTGGGTTGGCTTGGCCCTTGGTTGCTTTCATGAGCTGACCGATCAGGGACTTAGCCGCATTCTTATTGCCACCCTTATAGTCATTGATAGCTTTTTCGTTGTTGGCAAATACTTCTTGGATGATTGGCAGAAGCTGGGCAGGGTCTGAGATTTGAATCAGGCCTGCTTTTTGTACATATTCCTTGGCAGAGCCACCATTTTTAGCCAGATGGACAAAGACCTTCTTAGCAATCTTAGAGGAAATCGTTCCGTCTGCAATCAGAGCAATCATCTCAGTCAGGTTCTCAGGCGTTAGCTCAATCTCAGAGATGGTCTTGCCTTCAGCATTGAGATATTGGGCCACATCTCCTTGGAGCCAATTAGAGACAGCCTTAGCGTCACCGCCTGCCGCAACAGCAGCTTCAAAGAAGTCTGACACAGCCTTGGTCGCTGTCAACTGCTTAGCATCGTAGTCAGATAGACCGTAGTCGCCCACATACTTGGCACGGCGTTCTTTTGGAAAAGCTGGCAGACTGCTGCGCACTTGCTCAATCCAAGCATCTTCAATCTCAAAGATAGGCAGATCAGGCTCTGGGAAGTAACGGTAATCCGCTGAACCTTCCTTGACCCGCATAAGCAGAGTTTCGCCAGTTGCTTCGTCATAACGACGGGTTTCCTGACGAATTTGACCACCACTGCGTAGGATTTCTGCTTGACGTTTTTCCTCAAATGCTAGACCCTTGCGGACAAAGTTGAAGGAGTTAAGGTTTTTCAGCTCAGTCTTGGTACCAAATTCTTCCTGACCGAAAGGACGGATAGAAATATTGGCGTCGACCCGCATGGAGCCCTCTTCCATCTTGACATCAGAAATGCCCGTGTACTGGATAATTTCCTTGAGAGCAGTCAGATAGGCATAAGCTTCTTCTGGACTGCGCATATCCGCTTCGGATACAATCTCAATCAGTGGAACTCCTTGACGGTTGAGGTCCACATAAGAGTAGCCATCGCTGCCGTGGGTATTCTTTCCGGCATCTTCTTCCAAGTGGGCCCGCTCAATACGGATTTTCTTGGTTGTACCGTCTTCTAGCTCAATTTCAATCCAGCCATTGTAGCCAATGGGCTCATCAAACTGAGAAATTTGATAGGCTTTTGGATTGTCCGGATAGAAGTAATTTTTGCGGTCAAAGTGCATCTTCTGGTGAATATCCATGTTCAAAGCCAGAGCAGCCTTGATACCATAGTCAATGACACCCTTATTCATAACAGGCAGGACACCTGGGAAGGACCAGTCAATGATATTGGTGTTGGCATTTGGATCCTCACCGAAGTGTGCTGGAGCTGGTGAGAAAATTTTTGAATTTGTCTTCAATTCAACATGGACTTCCAGTCCGATAACTGTTTCAAAGTTCATTATTTTTCACCTCCAAAGATAACTGGCTGCTGTTTGTGATAGTCAGTCGTCGCTTCAAATGCTGCGGCTGCCTGATAGATGGTCGCTTCATCGAAGTGGTTCCCAATCAGCTGCAAGCCAACAGGAAGACCATCTGCAAAGCCAGCTGGGATTGAAATGCCAGGTAGGCCAGCTAGATTGACTGGAATGGTCAAAAGGTCAGCCAGATACATAGCCACTGGATCTTGGTTTTGACTGCCCAAGTCATATGCTACTGTTGGTGCAGTTGGACCTAAGATCAAATCATATTTTTCAAAAACCTTAGCAAAATCTTGCATAATCAAGGTCCGAACCTGACCAGCTTTCTTGAAGTAAGCATCATAGTAACCAGATGACAAGCTGAAAGTACCCAGCATGATCCGACGTTTCACTTCTTCACCAAAGCCTTCGCTACGAGATTTGACATAGACATCTTCTAGATTTTCAATGCCTTCTGCGCGGTAGCCATAGCGAATACCGTCAAAACGTTGCAGGTTAGAACTAGCTTCAGAAGAAGCAATGATATAATAAACGGCCACGCCGTACTTGCTGTGAGGTAGGCTGACTTCTTCAACGATCGCACCTAGACTTTCCAAGTGCTTCGCTGCTGCCAGTATTGTTTCCTTGACCTTGCTGTCAATTCCCTCACCCATGTATTCCTTAGGCAGGGCAATCTTCATTCCCTTGATGTCTTGGCCAATCTTGCTGGTAAAGTCTGGCACTGCTGCTTGTGATGATGTCGAATCCTTAGGATCATTACCAGAAATAACATTCAGAAGCTGGGCATTTTCCTTAACCGTTTGAGAGAAAGGTCCAATCTGGTCTAAAGAAGAACCAAAAGCAATGAGACCAAAACGGGAAACCCGTCCGTAGGTTGGCTTGAGGCCGACTACACCGTTAAAGGATGCCGGCTGGCGAATAGAACCACCCGTATCAGACCCCAGTGATAGACGAACCTGACCAGAGGCAACAGCTGTCGCTGAACCACCAGATGATCCACCAGGAACCTTGCTGCTGTCCCAAGCATTCTTAGTCGTCTTAAAGTAGGAGTTTTCGCTGGAACCACCCATGGCAAACTCGTCCATGTTTGTCTTCCCAACGATAATCATATCCTTACCATAGAGCTTCTCTACGCTGGTCGCATCGAAAATTGGCTTGTAATTGTAGAGTATCTTGGAGGCAGCCGTCGTCAAAATCCCCTTGGTTGAGATATTGTCCTTAACTGCCAGCGGAATCCCGCTCATGAGATTGTCAGCATCAATACCCTTGGCATCTAGAGCCGCAGCCTGAGCCAAAGCTTCCTCTTCGCTAACAGTAATGAAGCTGTCTACAGCTCCTTCACGTTCTTTAATATCCACCAAAGTTGCCTGAGTTAACTCTACCGCAGAAATTTCTTTCTTGACCAGCAAGTCGTGCAGTTCTTCAATGGTCTTGTGATTAAAAGTCATTAGGCATCTCCTCCGTCATCTAGGATGGCAGGCACTTTGATGTAGCCCCGCTCTTTTTCAGGCACATTTTGAAACAGTTCTTCCCGATTCCAGCCCGGCTGAGCCACATCTTCTCGCATATAGTTGATATTGGCAGCCACATTGGAAGTAAAAGGCACTCCTTCTGTGTCTACTTCATTGAGCAATTCGACCATATCGACAATCTTAGACAAGGTCGTTGCAAACTCAGCTGTTTCTTCTGGTGAGAAAGCCAGTTTTGACAACTTAGCTACATGACTTACTTCTTCTTGAGTAATCTTCATCTCTGATTCCTTTCGTAGAATATGTGAGTTTTAGCGACTGAAAATAAGAATTTGAGATGAGTTCTTTATTTCCAGAGCTTAGCTCACGTTTGATTTGATAAGCTAGCAGACACCGATTTGTTTAGCATCCACTAACTCTTTTCTTGGGCTTATTCCTGCTATCCTCCAGGAATTCGCATCATTTCATTTTACCATATTTGGCTCTATTTCTTCAATTCCAAATGCAATTCTTTTACCTGCCTTTGGTCAACCAGATTCGGACTTTCCAGCATAGGATCAAAGCCTGTACCATTTTTTGGAAAGGCGATGACCTGGCGGATATTTTGCTCTCCAGCCAAGATCATAACTAAACGATCCAAGCCTAGAGCTAAACCACCATGTGGCGGGAATCCGTATTCCAAGGCTTCCAAGAAGAAACCAAAGTCCCGCTCATAGTCTTCTCGGCTCATGCCTAATAGCTCAAACATAGCTTCCTGAGCTTTCCGATCATGAATCCGCAGACTTCCTCCGCCAATTTCATAGCCATTCAAGACGATGTCATAGGCATGGCTACGGAATTGACCAGGCTCCTGTCCATCTTCAAAAATCCCCTGGGTGAAAGGATGGTGCATGGCTTGGTAGCGGTTTTGGTCTTCATTCCACTCCAGTAGTGGCCAATCTACAACCCAGAGGAAATGAAGAAGACTCGGATCAATCAAGTCTAAAGCTTTTGCGACTTCTAGGCGAAGATGTCCCAAAGCTTCCTGAGCTCGACGCTTCTTAGCCATGACTAGCAGGATTAAATCTCCATCCTTGGCCTCAAAACGTGTCAGTACCTCCTGACTTTCAGCTTCAAAGGTGCTAGCCAAATCACCAACCAACTGGCCATTTTCAACCTTGAGGCTGGCAAAACGGCTACAACCAAATTCCTTCATTTCCTGATAGTAGTGACTTAGTTGCTTTTTGCTAAAAGCACTAGCCGCATCTGGCACACAGATTCCCATCACTTCCTCTTGGTTATCCAAGGCTTTCTTGATAAGAAGCGATTCATTTGCTTGGCACAAATCCGTCAAATTCTTCAGCTCTAAACCAAAGCGTGTATCTGGCTTATCAGAGCCGAAACGACTCATAGCCTCTTCATAGCTGATAGTCGGAAAAGCTTCTGTCAACTCTAAACCATGAGTTTTCTTGACAACAGCCTTGAGCATAGCTTCAACCAGAGCTCGGATTTCTTCCTCGCTGGCAAAACTCAACTCCAAATCCACCTGGGTAAACTCTGGCTGACGATCGCCTCGCAAGTCTTCGTCACGGAAGCATCGAACAATCTGATAATAGCGCTCAAGGCCAGCTCCCATCAGTAACTGCTTGAGCATCTGCGGGCTCTGTGGCAAGGCGTAAAATTGATTTTTAAAGATCCGACTAGGAACTAAGAAGTCTCTAGCACCTTCAGGAGTTGACTTAGTCAGATAAGGCGTCTCCACTTCCAAAAAGTCTAAACCATTCAAATATTCTCGAATAGTTGAGGTGACCTGATGACGAACTTTAAGGTTATGTGTCATCTTCTCACGGCGCAAGTCTAGGTAGCGGTATTTCTGACGCAGGTCTTCCCCTGTATGAGCATGCTGATCTAGCTCAAAAGGTAATGTCTTGCTACTAGCAATTACTTCAATTTTCTCAGCTCTCAGCTCAACCTGACCAGACTTAATGGCTTTATTAACAAAACGCTCTTCACGCTGAACAACTTGTCCAGTCACTGCAATAAGATCTTCCTTGCCGATTTCTTCCAGCTTAGCAAAATCTTCAATCTCACCGCTAACAAAAACCTGAAGTAAGCCCTCACGGTCCCGCAACTCAATAAAGGCCAGCTTACCGTGATTGCGGATATTTGCCACCCAGCCTTGTGCTGTCATAGTCTGTCCAACTTGCTCTAAACCATAGTTTCCGATAAAAATTTCTTTCATCTCTTCCTCTTTCTTTATACTCTCATTTCGTAAAAATTTCTTTTTCTATATCCTTGATTGCCTATACCATAGTACACAAAGCTATTATAGAAATCCAATTATCAATCTCCCTGATGATTAATCGAAAAACCTTAGATATAACTTTTTTCTATTTTGAATAAAATCTTAGAGATATAGAAAAAACCACAGCTTCCTCTGAGAAACAGACGAAAACCGTGGTACCACTGTTATTTGCCACCTAAGAAGGTAGCCTCTAAGCTCGTAACGTGAGCAACGTTTGCGCTTTATCACGCAAAAGATTATGAAACATGTTCTTCGGATTTTGTCTTCTTGGCGCTGCTCTCAGCTTCCAGCGCTCTCTGTGCAAGTTAACAAACCTACTCTGCTTCTCTTTTACTTTTAAATTGTTTCTATTATAGTCGAACCTAGTACATTTTGCAAGTGATTGAGGGCAAATTTATGATTTCCCTCTGATAGCGAAGCTACAGCTGGCTCAACCACCTCGATCTGATAACCAAGATTATAGGCATCTATTGCCGTATGCAAGACGCAAATATCCGTCAAGACTCCTGTCAAAATGACCGTATCTACATGTCTTTCTCTCAGGCGAATATCTAAATCCGTCCCAGAAAAAGCAGAATAGTGGCGCTTATCCATCCAAAAGACCCGTGAATCTCCTTTATGTTTCTCATAGAAATCTGCCAAAGGTCCATATAAGTTTCGACCACTAGTTCCCTTGATATTGTGGGGTGGGAAAAGCTTGCTTTCAGGATGAAAGGCATCGTTCTCATCGTGGGCATCAATAGTAAAAAAGATATAATCCCCACGCTCAAAGGCTTCTTCAGTTACTTGGGCAATGGCTTCAGAAATTGCCTGAGCAGGAGCTCCGGCTGTCAACTTTCCCTCGTCTGCCACGAAATCAACTGTATAATCAATGGAAATTAACGCTTTTGCCATCAGTAGTCCCTCTTTTTAATTTCCTCAAAAACATCTGGAATCAGCACTTTCAGATAGGTCCCTTTCATTCCCAAAGACCGGCTCTCAATGATCCCAGCACTCTCTAGCTTACGCAAGGCATTGACAATAACAGACCGCGTAATTCCAATACGGTCAGCAATGACAGAAGCTGTCAAGTGGCCTTCATTCCCATTTAGTTCTCCTAGGATGGCCGAAACAGCCCGTAATTCTGAATAAGACAAAGTGTTTACTGCCATTGTCACTGCTGTACGACGACGGATATTCTTTTCATCTTCTTCTCTTTGGAAATTCAATAACTGAATGCCCACAACGGTACTTGAAATTTCTACTAAGACCAAATCATCATTATCAAATTTCTCATCATTTCGCCAAATAATCAAAGATCCCAAACGAATCCCTGAAACATGAATTGGTGCAATAGTTGTCAAACCATCTGGAAAATCCGACTGTGTCTCAACCGGAAAGATTGATAATTCATGCTCGACTGGCAAATTAGCCTCTGTATCGTAAATTAAATTAGCAGAACGAATATAATCATCTGGGAACATTTTAGTTTGGTAGAAGGCCTCTACACGGTCATTGTTTGTTTTGTACCGCATAAAGTAACCCAACAAACGTCCCTTGCTATTAACAATACAAGCATTACAGTCCATAATTTCTGCCAACTGTCTTGTAATGTCATTGTATGGCAACTCTTCTTGAAGCTGCTCTTCAGAGCGCTTCAAAATAGATGTAATTTTTCTTGTTTTTTCTAATAAATGTGCCATAAGCCACCTCGTATTTAGTCCGATTGATTATATCATAAATTGACAGAAATTTCAATAATTATCTGAAAATTGCCTATTGAATAATAATTCTTTACATTTTATCCAGCGAACGATTTTAGTTCCTTCAAAACCAACATATTTTTGAAAACAGCGCGAGGTCCTGATTTAAATTTATTGGGATTTCAACGCTTCTTTTTGTAAAAAAAGGAAGTTAGGAGCTTATCTCATCCTAACTTCCGGCCTATTATCTTATTCACTATATCTATAGCTTCTTCAAAAAATCTAATTTTTGCTTTCTTTTTTATGCTTCCAAATCAGCAGAGCAAAACCAGATACCAAAGCGAGAATTCCACTCATTACCGCCCAGACAGAAAGCCTGCTTCCTGTATTCGGCAATTTTGCAGAGCCTACAGAGTCCTGCATAGAATGATTCTCACTAGGATCAGATGACGTTGCTGATGCCCTGCTAGCATCCGCTTTGCGAGTAGCAACTCCTTTAACGATCGGCTCCTCTTTCGTTTTCACTAGCGGATCTGAACCAGGTTCTTGCGTCTGCATTTCCTCACTTGGATTAGACTGGACTGGACCATTCAAGCGCTTCTCTGTCTGATCCAAAATATTTCGATAGTGATCATCGCGTTTTTGTTTCTCTTGAGCTTGGAGTTGAGCAGCTAAACTGTTATAAACTTTCTCTGCTTGGGCCTGAGCAGCTTTCAGCTCTGATAGAGTCTGCTGTTTAGCTTCTAGATCGCTAGTCTTATCAGCTAAATCCTTCTCAGCTGCTGCCAGATTGGCTTGAGCTTGTTCCAGATTCGTTTGAGCATCCTGCAGGTTAGCTAAATTCTTTTGGGCTTGATCCAAAGCGGTCTGAGCTTGAGCAACTGCCGCTTGGGTGGCATCACGCTTTGTTCTAGCCTCTTCCAAAGCCTGATTGGCCTGAGCCAATGCTTTTTCTTCTTGAGCTAGTCTATCTCTGGCTACAGCTTGGGCGGCCTGAGCAGCCGACAAGGTCTCTTGATATTTTGAGAGGGCAGCTGCCTTATCTGCCTGATCCGAATTCGCAAGATTCAGTGCCTCTTGAGCCTTAGATAATTTTTCTTGATTCTTTTCTAATTCCTGCTTAGCACTTGCCAGGGTGGCTTGGGCAGTTGCAAGTTCTAGAGGCGCTTGCTTGGCTTCATCTAATTGTTTCTGCGCTGCTTGCACCGCAGTCACAGCCTGGTCATAAGCAGTTTGAGCTGCTGTTTTTTCTGCTTGTGCTTGATCATGAGCGCTTTTAGCTTGATCATAGGCAGCCTGAGCCTGGGCCAAAGCTTGCGGATCACTAGAAGTAGAATTTCCACTAGCTGTTAAAGGTGTAGCATCAAAGTTATTTTTTGTCGCATATTTAACTTGATCTTCAGAAACCATGGTGAAATGGGCTACCGTGATATCGCTCTCCATAGAGAAATCAACACCTAAATAATTTTTCTGGCTTCCTGTATTAAGTCCAGAAATTGACTTGGCATGGACCCATTCATAGCCATTATACATAAATTCAACAAGAGAGAAGTAGATGTCGCGCTTCATATCTGCCACGCTCATCTGAGCTGTATTAGCCCGCCAGATATAGGCATTTTCGTAGTATTGAAGTCCTTGTTGCTCTTGCTCTGAAGTGGTCGTGACCAATCCATATTCACGAGCCACCCGATTTATCCCCCAAGTATCATGGTGATAGCGATTCATCAAATCCCAGTTCCAATTGTCATTTCTGTATGCTTGGGAAACCTTGTCAGCAAACTCTAAAGATGATGGCGTTAGTAAGGTTTCACCTGTACCCATTTGAGCACGCAATTGGTTAATTAATTCTGAAGCAAACTGCGATAACTCTCTGCGAACCTCATAAGGAATATTATTGGTATCATACATTTTAGTGCTATCATTCGGATCTGCTATGTAGTTATTGTAAGATTTGGCCTTATCGTTAACTGCTGTCAACGTTGCTTCAATCTGACTGATTTGAGATTGCGGTGTATTTGGATCAGCCAACTGTTTCAATGCAGCAATATACTCCGGCGTCATGTAAAGCCTGTTTTTGTTGTTAGAAACAGAAGATTTAAGACTGTCATTTTCAATAGCCTGGGCTGCTTCCAAATTTGCCTGAGCCTGACTGAGCTTAGCTTGAGCTTCAGCTTCCTGAGAACTTGCTTTATCCAAAGTTTGTTTAGCCTTTTCAGCATCAGAGTCTGCCTGAGCTTTATTTGAAGCAGCCTGATCAATTTTTTCTTGACGTTGACTATCTGATTGCTCAGCCTTGTCCACTTCCTTTTGTGCCTTATTGACTGCAGCCTGACTATTGGCTACATCTGCTTTTGCTTGTTCAAGATTTGCAGAAATTTCTGCACTCGATCCTGCTTGAGTTTTTTGGGCCTGTTCCAAATCAGCCTGGGCCTGACTAACCTTTTCGTCTTCTTTTTTCAGAGCTTCTTTAGCCTCTTGAGTTTTTTGAACTTGAGAGTTTGCCTGATTCTGGCTTTTATCCAGTTCAGTTTGACTTGCTTGAGCTACTTTTTCTGCTTCCTTCACGGCTTCCGTTTGATTAGCTACAGCCTCTCTTGCCGCTTCTTTAGTAGCAGAAGAAGCTTGAGTCCCTTCTTCAGCAGTTTTAACTGCCTCTTTTGCCAGCTCAGCATTCGCTTTAGCAGTTTCTACGGTTTTTTCCGCTTCCTTGACCGCTGCTTCCTCTTCTTTGACCTGCTCATTCTTTTGATCTAAGCTATCTTTAGCAGCATCAACTTCAGCCTTATTTACTGCTGAAACAGCTTGGGCACTTGTCCCTTGATCAGTCGTATCTTCTGGCGCAGGCCTGCCTTCTGCTACCTGATCAGCCTTGGCTTCTTTGGCAAAGAGCAAAGACAAAGCAAGGGCACCAACAGAAAATGCACTCAGCATTTTTTTAAACATAAAAACTCTCCTTTGTGTTTAAATCTTTTCATCATTGGTAAAATAATGATGGAATTATTCTACCATCTTTAGATTTGACAGAAAAGTGGCTATGAGGTTCATTTGGACTTCAAACAAGAGAATCGAAAACTTTGTCATTAAAATGTTACATAAAAAAAATATGAAAACTTGATAAAAACAAACATAATTTCCACTCCCATTTTTTTAGATCTGCTTTTATGTCATTTATTTCATTTTTTTAACAATTTTAAAATTAGAACTATTTAACTAAAAAAGTTAATTTAGAAACCATCTGATACAGTAATTTAGCCTTATTCCATTTAAACAACAAAAAAAGAAGAACATTTCATTCTTCTTTTGACTTTTATTAATTCAATTAGCGCCGGTATTGTTGCAAGAAACGAGTCATTTTTTCTTGCACTTGGGCCAATTCATCCACACGTGGCAAATATACAATTCGGAAATGATCAGGATCCTTCCAATTGAAGCCACGGCCGTGTACTAGTAGAATCTTTTCTTGTTTTAAGAAATTTAAAACAAACTGCTCATCATCATCGATCTCATACATTTCGCGGTCAATCTTAGGAAAAATGTATAGACCTGCCTTAGGCTTGACGGCAGAAAGACCTGGGATGTCATTGATAGCTTTATAAATGAAGTTACGCTGTTCGTAGATACGACCGCCTGGCAACAATAACTCGTCTACAGACTGATGCCCTCCCAATGAAGTTTGAACCACCTGTTGGGAAAGAACATTGGAACAGAGCCGCATATTAGACAACATATTCAGTCCTTCAATATAGCCTTGAACATGCTTTTTGGGACCTGATAGCGCCATCCAGCCGACCCGGAAACCTGCAATGCGGTGAGATTTTGACAAACCATTCATGCTAACACAGAATAAATCGGGCGCTAGGCTTGCAATAGCTGTATGCTTCTCACCGTCCATAACCAAACGGTCATAGATCTCGTCCGCAAAGATAATCAAATCATTCTGACGGGCAATCTCAACAATATCTTCCAATACTTCTTTTGGATACAGGGCTCCTGTTGGGTTATTGGGATTAATCACAACGATAGCTTTGGTATTTGAAGTAATTTTTGATTTAATGTCATCAATATCTGGATACCAATCCGCTTCTTCATCACAAAGATAATGAACTGCGTTTCCGCCAGCTAGGCTCACAGCCGCTGTCCACAATGGATAATCCGGCATAGGAACCAGAACTTCATCTCCATTGTCTAGCAGGCCTTGCATAGACATCACAATCAGCTCACTGACACCATTTCCAAGGTAGATATCTTCAATTCCGACGTTAGGAATATTTTTGAGTTGGCAATATTGCATAATAGCCTTCCGAGCCGAAAATAATCCCTTAGAATCAGAATAACCTTCACTACTACGAGCATTGATAATCAAGTCATGAATGACTTCATCTGGAGCAGTAAAGCCAAACTCAGCTGGATTTCCAGTATTTAAACGCAAAATCCGTTCACCATTCGCTCTCATGCGCATAGCTTCTTCAAGGACTGGTCCACGAATATCATATGCTACATGCTCTAGTTTGACAGATTTATTGTATTCTTTCATTTTGAACTCCTCGTTTCAATCAATCGTCTTATTATAACTCAATTTTTCTCAAAAATCCAAAAAATATCACAAAAATAATGAAAGAAAAATTGATTAGGAACTTCCTGTAAAGGGAGCCCTTCACCCTTCATTAAGCTATTTGAGCCTTGATTTCTTTTCATTTTTTAACGAGAATTTCTCCCCTTCTTACCGAAAATTGCTTTACTTCTTTCATGAAAAGGTTTACAATATAAATATAAGAGAATTTTCAGCAAGGATTGGAACTCTTAAAACAATCTTCATATTTTATGAAATAGAATTCAAGTTGAAAGCCAGGTTTTTCTTAACCATCATTTTCAACAGGTTCCTAAACTGCTGAAACTTTCTTAGCATCTTTATGGAGGTAGGCTTATGTTACAAAAATATGAAAATATTCTAGTTGCAATTGACGGTTCCCGTGAAGCAGAATTGGCATTTGAAAAAGGAGTCAATGTTGCACTTAGAAACAAATCTCGCTTAACCATTGCTCATGTTATTGATACTCGCGCTCTTCAAAGTGTATCAACATTTGATGCTGAAGTATATGAAGAAATGCAGGAAGATGCAAAGAAATTAGTCGCTGGCTATGAAAAGAAAGCTCGTGAGGCTGGTGTTGGTGATGTTGTTACTGTAGTTGAACTGGGAAATCCTAAAACTTTACTAGCAACAGAAATTCCAGATGAACAAAAGGTTGACTTAATCATGGTTGGAGCAACAGGTCTCAATGCTTTTGAGCGTTTATTGGTCGGTTCTTCATCTGAGTATATCCTACGCCATGCTAAAGTTGACTTGCTCGTTGTCCGTGATAGCGAAAAAACCTTATAGACATTTTGTTTTAGATATAAAAAAACTGAGATAATCTCAGTTTTTTTCTTTGGAGCCACAATTTTTCTCGTAGGCTTTTATCTGTCTTTCTAATTCTTCTTTAATGGCTGGTTCTGGCGCATATTTTTCTTCCCAATCATCCGGCTTTAAAATTTTATGAGTTACCGGATCAAAATGGGCTTTTCCGTCAGGGAAAATTTTACCCATATTGGCTTGATGGACAATTGTGAAAAGGCGTTCTGGATCTACCCCCATTAAAACAAAGCTTCCATAAGTAAAGTAAAGTGTGTCAATCAAGGCATCTACTTGACCAACTAAAGAAATTTCTGCCGGACTCTTTCCCTTAACCTTGGTGGCAGCCTTATCTAAGGCTTCATGCATATGAACAACAGCTTCTTCAAACTCTTCTTCTGACCTACTTGAAGCACGCAAAAATTCCACTAGTTCCTCTAGTTTAAAGGCTGCCCGGTGTCGAGCTCCCTCAGGCGTCCATGCGATTGGTTCTTCCTGGGTCTTCTTATCCATGACTCCATGAAATTCTTTAACCTTATTAAAATGATGGTCACTACTAGTAAAGACTTTCTCGCTTGCCAAAATCCCAAAATGCTCCAAAGCTTTATGAATCCCATCTTGACTATTGCTAGTCGTTGTATGCTTGGCCACTTCTTTAACCTTACTGGTTCCATTTCCCATTGCAATCGACATGCCTACTCCCGACAACATTTCAAGATCATTGTCTGAATCGCCGAAAGCCATCACTTGGTTAATATCAAAGCCATATTCTTTTCCTACACGCGCAATACCCTGCAACTTTGAGGTATCCTCATTGATGATGTCTGCCGCATAGGGACTAGAACGAGTAAACTTCAAATCTGGGAAATATTCCTCCATAGCCTGAGTTTCTTCAGGTGTAGCCAACATCACCACTTGATAAATGGGCTCTCGCGAAATATCCAACAAATCTTTTTTCTGTTGTGGAAGAGCTTTACTAACAACCCTATTAAAACCATGACTAATATAACGAGTAAAACCTTTAGGCACAAAGCGACTGCTCCACTGAGAAAATTTGCTCATGCCAAAGCGCATAATATGACTGCCAACTATATCTGTTTCTGTTCCAAGAGCAATTTCCTTTTTATGCTTTTTAGCATAATCAATGATTTCTCGAAGACTTGACTTATCAATAGGGGTCGCAGAAATAATCTTTTCCTTTGAAAATATATACTGGCCATTATAGGTAACTGCAAAATCCAAATCCAAATCTTTCATGAAAGATTGGACGAAAAAGGGACCTCTTCCTGTGGCCAAACCGACAAAAATACCTTGTTCTTTCAGACTCTGAATAGCCTGCTCTGTTGATTTGAGGACAGTTCGGCTGTCATTGACCAGAGTACCATCAATATCGAAAAAAACAGCTTTTACTTCCATACTTCTTATTCTTTCCTTTTATGATAAAATAAATTATAACACAATTTGGAAAGAAGCTCATCTATGAACAAAAAAATATTGGTATTGCATACTGGTGGCACCATTTCTATGCAAGCTGATGGAACTGGTAAAGTCGTAACAAACGACGAAAATCCTATGAATCATGTTACTGTCCCCTTGGAAGGCATCCAAGTTACAGCTCTCGATTTTTTCAATATCCCTAGCCCCCATATGACACCAGAACATATGCTTCAACTCTATAAAAAAATCAAAACCTCTTCTAAGGATTTTGATGGAGTGGTCATTACCCACGGGACCGATACCCTTGAAGAAACAGCATATTTCCTAGACACTATGGAAATCCCTGACATCCCAGTCGTCCTCACAGGTGCCATGCGTAGTTCAAATGAGCTAGGTAGCGACGGGGTCTATAATTACCTTTCTGCCTTGCGTGTAGCTGCTGACCAGAAAGCTCACGGCAAAGGCGTCTTAGTCGTTATGAATGATGAAGTTCACGCAGCTAAATACGTTACCAAGACTCATACCACAAATGTCAGCACCTTCCAAACTCCAACCCACGGCCCCCTTGGACTTATCATGAAACAAGAGGTTCTATATTTTAAAACAGCTGAGCCACGTGTTCGTTTTGACTTAGACAAGATCACCGGCTTTGTCCCTATTATCCCTGCTTACGCTGGCATGAAGACTGAATTACTAGATATACTTGATTGTAGTCATCTGGATGGTTTGATCATTGAAGCTTTTGGAGCAGGTAACCTCCCTCAAGAAGTTGCTAAAAAATTAACCTGTTTCATTAATCAAGGAATCCCTGTTGCCTTGGTTTCTCGCTGCTTTAACGGTATCGCTGAACCTGTCTATGCCTATGCTGGTGGTGGGGTACAGCTTCTCGAATCCGGCGTCTATTTCGTCAAAGAGCTAAATGCACCTAAGGCCCGTCTTAAACTCCTTATTGCTCTCAATGCAGGACTCTCAGGCCAAGAACTAAAAGAGTATCTAGAAGGATAAACAAAAACCAGTCGAGATTAAATCTCGGCTGGTTTACTATTTTTCATCAGGATTATGAAAGGAGGGGTAATGAAAAATAGATGTTCTACCTACTTACCGTATGTAGAAAAAATCTTTTCTGAATCCTTGAAAACTTTTTTATAATCTACGTGAATATTTACTGTCATGATCAATACCTCTTTTCTTTTGATTGACTTTATTATAGGCAGTAAAACTTAAGACATTCTTATAAAAAACTTTCAAAAAGCTTAATCCAAATAATCTTGTTTATCCAAATGAAGAGCCACTAGATGCCAGTTAGGATCCCTCCGCCAGTCTTTATTCTGCACAATTTGGCTAGCTACTTTTCTAGCTTCCTCCAATATAGGGTAGTCCTCTACGATATCAGCCACTTGAAATTCAGGAATACCGGACTGACGGGTCCCAAAAATTTCTCCGGAACCACGCATTTTTAAATCTTCCTCAGCAAGTACAAAACCATCTGTCGTTTCCGTCATAATTTTCATACGCTTCTTTCCAGATTCAGTCTTAGGATTCGCGACAAGAATCGCATAGGATTGCTTATCACCACGCCCCACTCTTCCTCGCAATTGATGGAGCTGACTGAGACCAAAACGATCAGCATCCATGATAACCATAATCGTTGCATTGGGCACATTAACACCCACTTCAATGACAGTTGTAGACACTAAAATATCTACCTCTTTATTCTTGAAGGCCTGCATAATAGCCTCTTTTTCGTCACTCTTCATCTTACCATGAAGGAGAGAAACTCGGGCATCTCCTCCAAAGTAAGCTTGCAATTCTTCCTCTAAGTCAATAGCATTTTTTAGATCCAGAGCTTCTGATTCCTCAATCAAAGGAGAAATAAAATAAACCTGAGCTCCCTTTACTAATTCTTTTTTTATCCAATCGAGTACGACCTCGAGTTGCTCATGCTTGACCCAACGGGTAATAATGGGCTTTCGTCCCGCTGGCATTTGATCAATAATGGACACATCCATATCCCCAAAAGCCGTAATGGCCAAAGTTCTGGGAATGGGGGTAGCAGTCATCATGAGAACATCCGGATTATCTCCTTTTTCCCGCAAAATTCTACGTTGAGCAACCCCAAAGCGATGCTGTTCATCTACGATAACCAGTCCTAGGCGATGGTATTGAACGCCATCTTGGATCAAAGCATGGGTCCCAATTACCATATCAACCTGACCAAGCTCTATAGCCAGCAAAGTCTCTTTACGCTCAGCTGCTTTCATACTACCGGTTAATAAGGCTAGTTTTAAATCAGGAAAGAGCTGACTGAGGCTTTCAAAATGCTGCTCAGCCAAAATCTCAGTAGGCACCATCAAAGCTGACTGATAACCCGCTGTATGCACAGCATACATGGCTAAACCAGCCACTACTGTCTTCCCACTTCCAACATCTCCCTGTAAGAGTCGGTTCATGTGGGCAGGCGACTTCAAATCAGACAAAATTTCAGCCAAAGTCCTCTCCTGAGCTCCTGTTAGAGGAAAAGGTAGCTGACTTTTTTTCTCTTGTAGCTGCTCTTCCCGCCAATCCAGTACCAAACCATTGCTAACATCCTTTGTTTCCATTTTAAGCACCTGAAGTTGCATTTGGAAATAGAACAATTCTTCGAATTTTACACGACGTAGCGCCTGTTTGTATTCTGCCAAATCTTTTGGAAAATGCATGGCCCTCACTGATTCTGCTCGAGATAGCAAGTGGTAGCGTTCCAACAAGACCTGGGGTAAATTTTCTTCAATCAGTAAATCCAAGCCTTGGTCAAAAGCTGTTTTAATTAATTTAATCAGGCTTGTCTGGCTAATCCCCTGAGCCACCCGATACACTGGCTGCAAATCGTCTTCGACCTGAGCCAAGAGCTTCATCCCAGTCAAGCTAGCTTTAGCCTTATCCCACTTTCCAAAAACAGCAATATTTGCTCCCACTTCAACCTTATCCGCCAAATAAGGCTGGTTAAAGAAATTGACTGCTAGAATGACTTCCCCTTGCTTGATTGAAAAACGGAGACGATTACGCTTAAACCCGTAATACTGAACATTTGCTGGTGTCGCAACTACACCAGAAACGACGGCCTTTTCTCCATCCTCTAGATCAAGCACCTGCTTGCTTTGAAAGTCTTCATATCGAAAAGGGAAATACAGTAATAAATCCTGCAAAGTCTCAATGCCAAGCTTTGCAAACTTTTCTGCTGATTTCGGTCCTACTCCCGGCAGAACCGATAAAGGTTGGTGTAAATTCATAGTTCCTCTTTCAGTTCTAGCATCAAATCGCTTTCTCTAACTACATATTTTCATCAAGGAGACTTAAACTAATTAATTCTTGTAAATTCTTGGTACCCGATCACTAATCAAACAAACTACTTCATAGTTAATCGTTCCTCGTTTCTCAGCAACATCAGTCGCTGAGATACTTTCTGTTCCGCTCTTACCAATGAAAACAACTGGTGTGCCTAGAGGATATTTCTCCGGCAAGCGAACAGTAATCTGGTCCATGGATACTCGACCAACTATTGGGCAGCGTTGACCATCAATGAGAACGTCAAAACCTTGCATATCCCTAGTCCAGCCATCTGCATAACCCAGTGGAATTGTTCCAATAAATTGTTCTTCATCCGCTGTGTAGGTTGCTCCGTAACCAACATCAGCCCCTGCTTCCACTTCCTTGACATGAACTAATTCTGAAACCAAAGAAAGAGCTGGTTTTATATCATAAGGCAGTTCCAAAACACTACCACTAGGATTGAGACCATAAATAATATCTCCCAAACGAACAGCATTCATAACAGTGTCCGCATGCCAAAGAGAAGTAGCTGAGTTACTAGCATGAATAATCGGTGGAAGATCGTCTAAGTCCGCTAAGATTCCCTTAAAACAAACTAACTGCTCTTCAAACTTACTAGCATCTGCCTCATCAGCTGTCGCAAAGTGAGTAAAAATTCCTTCTACCCGAACACCAGCCAACTGGAGACGATTGATAGCGGCCTGAAGTGATTGGCTATCCCTAAAGCCAATTCGGCCCATACCTGAGTCCACTTTCAGGTGTACAACCAGACCTTGCAAAGGAAAACCTGAAACCTCCAGCAAGTCCAGCCATTCTAAGCTAGCCACAGTCAATGTAATCTTGTGTTCAATCGCCAGAGGTACTGCCTCTATGGCTGAGACCCCTAAAATTAAGATTTTTTTATCCAGGCTACCCTCTCTTAATTCCAAAGCTTCGTCAATGTTTGAGACACAAAATCCATCTACAATATCATCAATATAACTCGAAACAGCTACTGCACCATGCCCGTAGGCATTAGCTTTAACGACAGCCCATTTTTCAACATCTTGAGGCAAATGAGCTTTTAATTGCTGAATATTAAAATAAATTGCTGACAAATCAACAAGTGCTTGACTTGGCCTATGTATACTAGTTTTCATCTCTTTCCTCCAAAATAACGCTAGCCATTACTAAGGTACCTGCATGGCTAATAGACACCCAAACCTTCCCAGAAAAAGGGGTCTTTGTAAAGACTGGAGCACCTCTTTCATCATTCAAGACTTCTAAATCTTGAAAACTAAGCTTGCCAATACCTGTTCCCCATGCTTTGGAGAAAGCCTCTTTAGCTGACCAGCGACCGGCCAAATATTCTATCTTTCGCTTGCCAGAAAGTTCTTCAAAACGAAGCCATTCCTTCTCTGTCAAGACTTTTTTTGCAAAGCGAGCATGTTTTTCGTATGCCCTCTGAATAGAAGATAACTCCTCTATATCAATTCCATGTCCTATAATCATCTTTGTTCTCAGAATGAGACAAAACTCAGCTGGAAATCCAACTGAGCTTGCTGCATTCCGACCAATTGGCGACATTTTCTTTTGCCAAACGGTCCCTTTCATTTCAATAATAGAGTTATTTTTCTAAATGGCTATAAATTTCTCGAATCAACTGTTCAGTCTTGTCCCATCCCAAGCAAGGATCTGTAATGGATTTTCCAAAGACCTCTGGCTGATCTTGTCGGCCATCTTCCAAATATGATTCAATCATAAAGCCACGAACACTCTGCTCAATCTTTTGATTCCAGTCTCGATTCAAGAGAGTCTCGCGAACAATCCGCACTTGCTCTAAATATTGCTTTCCTGAATTGTCATGGTTCGTATCAACCATGATGAAAGGATTGGACAAACCTAACTTTTCATAACCTGCAATCGTTTCAAGAAGATGTTCATAATGATAATTCGGCTCATTCTTACCATTGGCATGAATTGCGCCACGAAGGATGGCGTGGGCCAGAGGATTACCTGATGTCTCCACTTCCTGAGAACGATATAGGAAGGTCTGTTTATTTTGTGCAGCGTAGATGGCATTAAACATCACAGCTAAATTACCTGAAGTCGGATTTTTCATTCCCGCAGGAGTAGACAAACCCGAAGCAACAAAACGGTGTTGTTGATCTTCAACCGAACGTGCTCCTACAGCCATATAAGAAACTAGGTCATCTACTAGAGATACATTTTCAGGATAGAGCATTTCATCAGCCGTAGTCAGGCCTGTCTCAGTAATGACACGGTAATGCAGATGGCGAACTGCCTTGATACCAGCCATTAAATCTGGTGCTCCTGCTGCATCAGGCTGATGAATCAAGCCTTTATAACCATCACCATTTGTACGGGGTTTGGCTGTATAGACCCGCATAACAATGAAAACATGTTTTTTCACTTCTTCCTGAAGGGCAGCCAGACGTTTTGCATATTCTAAGACCGCTTCTTCATTATCAGAGGAGCAAGGACCTATGACCAATAAAATCCGCTTGTCTTCTCCTCTGAGAATGGCAGCCAACTCTTGGTCGCGAACTTGCTTCGTTGCCAAAGCTTTTTCATCAAGCTGGGACAAGGTACGAACTTGCTCTACGTCAACAATAGGACCTCTTGTTGTAAATGTCATTCCAACTCCCCCTCAATCTTTTTTAACGACGGCCGTGGCAATTTTTAAACTTCTTACCTGAGCCACATGGGCATAGTTCATTCCGGCCAACCTTTGCCAAATCAACGTCTGCTGGCAGGTCTGATTCTTGCGCTGAGATATTGCGCGTTGCTGTTGTTACAATATTGTGCTCTGTACGAGGACGCTCTTGCTCATGAATTTGTGCTTTCATCATAAGACGGGTCACATCAAACTCAATCGAACCAATCATATCGTTAAACATTCTGAAACTTTCAGATTGGTATTCAACAACAGGATTATTTTGAGCATAACCTCGAAGACCTACAGCATTACGAAGCTGATCCAATGCATCGATGTGATCTGTCCACTTGTTATCTACAACACGTAGAATCAATACTTTTTGGAATTCTCGAACAGCTTCTTCATCACGAAGTTTAGCAATTTGACTATTGTAGACTTCCAAAGCACGTTCGTATAAGCTAGCCTTGATTTCCTCATCAGATAAACCTTGAAGATCGCTCAATGAAATTGACTCTTCCGGAACCAAGTTATACTTAGCAAAGTACAAAATTGAATCCAATTTTTCTTCTTGAGGAGCTCTGCTATTTCCATCAACAAAACGATCAATAGTCCGTTTGATCATAGCGTGAATCTCTGGAGCCAAATCCCGATTAGCTGTGATAACATCATGACGTTCAGCGTAGATAATTTCACGTTGTTCACGCATCACATCGTCATACTGAAGGACTTGCTTACGAGTATCATAGTTATTTCCTTCAACCCGTTTTTGAGCCGCTTCAACTTGGCGCGTAAACATCTTAGACTTAATGACAGACTCTTCTTCGCTCAGTTTGAAACGATCCAAGACAGCTTTGATTCTCTCAGAACCAAAACGACGCATCAGCTCATCTTCAAGAGATAGATAGAATTGAGATTCACCTGGATCTCCCTGACGACCAGAACGTCCACGTAACTGATTGTCAATACGACGGCTTTCATGGCGTTCTGTACCAATCACACAGAGACCGCCCAATTCGCGCACACCTTCTCCAAGCTTAATATCGGTACCACGACCAGCCATATTGGTTGCAATTGTAACTGCACCGCGTTGGCCAGCATTCATAATGATTTGCGCTTCACGATAGTGGTTCTTAGCATTCAATACCTCATGAGGAATTCCTGCTGCAACCAGCTTTTTAGAAAGATAGTCACTGGTTTCAACTGCAACTGTACCGACCAGAACAGGCTGTCCTTTAAGATGGCGTTCTTTCACGTCTTCTACAACTGCCTTAAATTTAGATTCTAAACTAGGGTAAAGTAAATCCTCATGGTCAATACGAGCAATTGGGCGGTTAGTTGGAATTGGGATAACACGGATATTATAAGTTTCGCGGAATTCTTCTTCCTCAGTCTTAGCTGTACCAGTCATTCCAGACAGTTTTTTATACATACGGAAGAGGTTTTGGTAGGTAATAGAAGCAGATGTCTTGGTTTCATCTTGAACCGGAACACCTTCTTTAGCTTCAATGGCCTGGTGAAGTCCGTCAGAATAGCGACGTCCTTCCATGGTACGACCGGTGAACTGGTCAACGATTAGAATTTCTTGTTCTTCGCTAACCACATAGTCGATGTCCAAAATCATGATATAGTTAGCACGCAAGGCATTATCAATGAAGTGAGTCAATGCCACATTTTCAATATCATAGAGGTTATCTAATTTGAAATAGCTTTCAGCTTTGTCAATTCCAGAGTCAGACAGGCCGATTGTTTTTGATGGCACGTCGATGATATAATCATCCTTGTTAAGACTCTTAACGAAGCTATCCGCCATGTGGTAAAGCTGATTAGTTTCAGATGAAACTGGTCCAGAAACAATCAGAGGGGTTCTAGCTTCATCGATCAGAATGGAATCCACCTCATCAACTAGGGCATAGTTAAGTGGACGCTGAACCATGTTTTCAGCACGAACCACCATGTTATCACGGAGGTAATCAAAGCCAATTTCTGAGTTCGTTGAGTAGGTGATGTCGCAAGCATAGGCTTCTCTCTTCTCAGCTGGAGATTTAGCAGCCAAGTTAATACCAACTGAAAGCCCTAACCAAGAGTACAGTTCACCCATTTCGGTCGCATCACGTTCTGTCAGATATTCATTGACCGTTACAACGTGAACTCCTTCTCCTGCCAACGCATTCAAGTAAACAGGCATGGTCGCAGTAAGAGTTTTACCTTCACCTGTACGCATCTCTGGTACGTCACCATGATGGAGAACAATCCCCCCCATAATCTGTACTGGATAAGGATAGAGGCCAAGAACACGTTTCGCACCCTCACGGACAACTGCGAAGGCTTCATAAAGCAAGTCATCTAAACTTTCACCATTCTGATAACGTTGTTTAAATTCATCTGTTTTAGCCTTTAATTCCTCATCGGATAAGGCAGCCATCTGGTCACTATAAGCAATGACCTTATTTGCCATTTTCTCTAATTTTCTTAATTCACCTTTATCATTTTCGATAATTGTTCTTAAAATATTTGCCATTTTTATCCTTACTTTATAATCTTTCTGATTTTAGAATGTTCTTTTCATTATAGCATTTTCTCCTATAACTTTCAAGAAACTTAAGCATTTTTATACCGAAATAAAGCCTTCTCTTTGATTCCTTCCCACTATTTAACTCTACTTTTATTTCACGTACCAAAGTAAGCTATCAAGATAAAAAAATGACAAGTTTTTCCGGTCAGTTATAGCATTTTTTCCTTCCACACCCTCTATCGAATCAACTGTCCTTTTTGTTAGAAAAAAGCCTCTTTCAACCAAGAGGCTTTTTATACGAAATATAGGAGAGCAATGTTTCAAACTGAAACCGATAATGTCTATTCCCCGCTACTAAATCAATCTTCAGCTTGCTTGATAACCAATGCCTCAAACTTCATATCTGGCATGCATTCTTTTAAGTCAGACTGGATTCGCTTCAGCGCTTCTAGGCGCATCTCAACGGAAGTATTCGCATTCCCTTGAATGATAAAAATTGCATCTTTGGTATCATCATCAAACTTATAGAGGTCACTATCTCGAATATCCAACCAAGCTAAAATACCTTTGTCGTCGCGATAGACATAGTCTGTTTTAGCTACATGTTTCTCCTTAGACAAAATTGGCAGAAAGCTGTCTTCTCTTTGACTGACAGTAAACTCAATCTTTTCTCCAATTTTATTATAATCATGTCCGCCAATAGCTAACAGGGATTGCAAGGCTTCTACATTATAAATATCAATAATCGTATTGATAGCAGGAAGAGACCCGCGATGGCGGATATTTTTAATCAGAGCTGGAACAGTTGGAGGATTTTTCTTGACACTGCGACCTACACGTTGCAAGATATCTTCATAGCCTTGAATAATCGGTGATTGGAGAACCTGATCCAGGTCACAACTTAGAGCCCACTCTTCTCTTTCTTTTTTCTTTTTTAGAAAGGTTGGAGATAATTCTGCATGTGGATTGACATTTTTAGCAATACCAATGACTACACTTTCAATTCCTAAGTCGCTTAGGCTTCGATCCAGGATAAATTTCATCGCAGCACCCTCCCTGTCGTCGCTATTTTCTGTTTATTCCCCATCATTATACGACTTTCTTAAGTCTGTTTCAAGGCCAAAGAACACTCTCTCCTTGACTTGTATTTAAAAAAGAATTCGATTCTGACAAAAAAGACTGGAGCTTTTTTGCCCCCAGTCTCTCTTTTTATTCTTCTTCACCCTCTGCATCATCATCAGAAAATTCATCATCTTCTTCATTGATGTCAACATCTTCGTCTAGATCATCCGGAGCAATCTCATTGATTTCAGCATCATAAGCGTCTGCTTCATTCTTCTCATCGTCTGGATTTTCATCGTCATAGTTGAGCGCAGGATCTGCTTCGTATGAATCCTCATCTTCTGGATCATCATCGCTGTAGTCGATGGCATCCTCATCACCATCCATAAAGGCATTAACGCGTTTTTTCTTCCGTGATTTCGGACTATCTTCTTCATCAGTCTCTTCAAGCGCGATAATTTCCTCGTCCACTTCATCAATTGCATACCAAGAACGAAGGCCCCATTTGTTGTCACCAAGCGGAATAAAGCTTCCGTCAACATTTAGCTCAGTATAGAACAATGGTAGAGCTTCTCGGATTTCGCTGTTTGATTTTTCTAAATAAGTTTGGATTTCATTGACAAGGTCATTAAAATACATCTCATGGTCGCGGCCGCGGGCTTCCAAAATGGCACGCGCCACTTCAATCATAGAAAGTTCACTTTTTTCCTGTCCAGCAAATACTTCTAATTCCAATGCTTTTCTCCTTTTTTGTCTTTCCCTACTATTTTACGCTAATTTCCAAAAATAGTCAAAGGGTTACCATTTATATTTTAAGTTAAAATTTTTCAAATTTCTAAAAAAACGAATCTGAGCAAATCAACTACAGTATGAGCTGTTATAGCGCTGTAGAGCCCCTGTTTCCGAAGCAAAAAAGCAAAAGGCAAGCCGAAAACAAGACTAAGAATAACGACACTTCCTATATCAAACTTTTCCAAACCAAAGTGAATCAGAGTATGAGGCAAGCTCAGAATACCATAAACCAGCATATTCTCCATTTTTGAAAAAGTATCTTTTTTAGTCAGGTAAATGATAATAGCAAAGAAAAATAGTCTAAAAGCTACTTCTTCAAATACACCTGCGCGGAGGGCATTTAGAACAGCCTGAACAGGAAAAGAGCCTGGTAGACTCATAGGCTTGTGGGCCAAAACGAGATTGAAGAACCCCAGCACAAATCCCACAAGAAGCCCCGAAACCAAAGCAAGAGCTGCTTGTTTCAGACTATCAAGTTTTAAAAAGGTTCTGAATTTTTCCCTTTCCTTCAATAAAAGACTGCTAGCCAGATAAGTCAGGACTGTCAAAGCAGCAAAAATAGGATTCGAAAAGATGGCCAAAAACCCCAGAATAATAGCTGTTATCCAGTCATTTTTTGAAAGTTTGCGGTAGTTCTTAGCAATTACGGTCAGGGCCATACCAGCTAATAAAAGGAGCCAAAAAAGCGCTGCATTATGAAATAAAAGATTGACTATTAGCCAATAGAAAATAAAAAAGAGAAGAAGCAAGCCTAGCTTCAGATAAGATTTTTTACTGCTTTTCATGCTCGACCTCCTTCACGAGTTCTATGGACTAGCGACAGAGCAGGATTTCCTTTTAACTATACTATTATTATAGCAGAATCCCCTCTTGTTTTCTAAAAAAAGGAGGCAAGAATCAAATCTTGCCTCTTTCATCTTTATTTCACTTTTGCAGTGCTTGTGATGACTTCAACAGCTTTCTTGATAGTGATATCATGTTTTAACATATCTTCTGAAAGAAGTTGACGAACACGATCTGCTTCCATGTTGTAGTCGTTTGCGAGTGAAGAAATTTCTGCTTCGATTTCTTCTGCACTAGCTTCAAATCCTTCTGCTTTTGCAATAGCTTCAATCACTAAGTTTGTCTTAGTACGAGCTTCTGCATCAGCCTCATGCTGTTTGTGAAGGTCTTCTTGAGTAGTACCAGTGATTTGGAAATACATATCAGGTGAGATACCTTGGCGTTGCATATTTCCAAGGAATTCGTTTACTGAACGATGAACTTCTTCATGAACCATTTCTTCTGGTAAGTCTACGATTTCTGCATTTTCAACCGCAAGATCGATTGCTGCTGACTCAACTGCATCTTTGTATGCAGCTTCTTTTCCTTCAGCTAATTCTTTACGGTATTTTTCTTTCAATTCATCAAGAGTTTCTACCTCTTCGTCGATGTCCTTTGCAAGTTCATCGTCAAGAGCTGGAACTTCTTTTTCTTTTACTTCATGGATTGTAGTTACAAACTTAGCTTCTTTACCTGCAAGATCTGCTGCTTGATAGTCTTCAGGGAAAGTTACAACCACATCAACTGTTTCACCTGCTTTGTGACCAACCAATTGATCTTCAAATCCTGGAATAAATTGACCGCTACCAAGTCCAAGAGAAAAATTATCTCCTTTTCCGCCGTCAAATTCAACACCGTCAACTGAACCAACAAAATCAATGACCACTGTATCACCTTCAGCTGCTGGACCTTCTTTTAGGACCAATTCAGCCAAGTTGTTGCGTTCGCGTTCGATACGTGCATCAACGTCTTCGTCTGTTACTTCTTTTGAAACTTCTACAGATACTTCAAGGTCTTTGTAAGCACCTAATTTTACTTCTGGTTTTGTAACAACTTCAGCAGAAATAGTCCAATCTTGACCTTTTTCCATTGAAACGACATCGATTTTTGGTTGTGCTACAACTTCGATACCAGCTTCTTTCACAGCAGCTTCATAAGCATTTGGAAGTAAGTTGTTTAAAGCATCTTGGTAAAGCGCTTCTTCACCAAATTTTTGGTTGAAAACAGGACGTGGAAGATGACCTTTACGGAAACCTGGTACATTGATTGTTTTCTTTACTGAGTTAAACACACGGTCCAATTCTGGTTTGATTTGTTCTTGACTAATAGTGAAAGTCAAAACTCCACGATTTGTTTCTTTTTTTTCAAATGATACAGACATTCTGTCATTTCTCCTTAAAATTTATTGAATACACTCCATTATAGCATATTTAAAAAATTTTTCAAAATTATATAATATTTTTTTACTATTAGTCTTTTCTTATTTTATCTTCGCTATAAGCTGCTCTTGAACCGCCAATCAGCTTAGGACGGCTAGCTAAAGCTGTAACATGGGCAGCACCTACTGATTTAAGCTTTGGTCTGATAGGAATCTGAACATGCTTGACATGCATGCCAATAGCAGTATCTCCAATATCTAGACCAGCCTGAGCTACTATAAATTCCACCTCAACTGGATCCTTCATGTACTGGAAAGCTGCTAACTGACCACTGCCTCCTGCATGAAGAGTGGGGAGAACGTTAACAATTTCTAAATCTTTCTTTTTTGCCAAGCTTCTCTCAACCACTAAAGCCCGATTGAGATGCTCACATCCCTGAACTGCTAGAAAGATCCCCTTCTCTTCCAAGATATCTAGGATTGTTTTGACAATGACCTGCCCTACTTCTAGACTGGAATTTCGGCCGATATGACCTCCCATAACCTCACTAGAGGATAGACCCAGAACAAAAACATCACCCTCATCCAAGGACGCTTTATCTAGAACATCTTGAAGAATCTGACGCGTTTCTGCTCCAATCTTATCTAAGTCCATGTCTCACCTCACTTATTTCACTGTAACCATCTTTTTCAAACTAGCTGGAAAAGCTTTGTAAAGGACGTAACCGACTACCAAACCAAAAGCATTCTGCATAAAATTACCCAACATCCCAGCTAGACCTGCTCCAACACCATTCATGATACTGTCAAAGAGGGCGTAGCCACCAACCATAGCTACTGCGGCCAAGACCAGCCCAAGGTAGCGTTTCTTGCCCTCAAAGCCAGCAAAGAACCCCTGAAGTCCGTGGCAAATCAGACTGAAAATCATCCACTGAGGATAGCCAGCAATCATATCAATCAAAAAGCCCGAAAGGCCTCCGACAATAGCCGCTTCCTTGCGGCCAAAGTAGAAAGCTGTAAAATAAATTCCTGCATCCAACAAGGTCAAAAAGCCAGTTGGCGTAGGGATTTTCAAAAAATTCCCCAAAACGACAGACAGAGCTGTGATGAAAGCTAAGATAACTAATTTTTTAACTTGATTATTTCTCATATTGAACTACCCCATATTGATCTGAGCGCTGAATCGCTCCGTAAACAAAATCTTTAGAAAATTGAACTGCTGCAAGAGGAGACTTGCCTAGAAGCAACTGACTGGCAATACTGGAAGCAAATGTACAACCTGCTCCGGTATTGTTGCTAGCTAGCACTGGCGATTCTAATACCTCAAAATCTCGGCCGTCATAATAAACATCCACCGCCCGCTCCTTGCTCAAGCGATTGCCACCCTTTATCACCACATGCTTGGCTCCTAAATCATAAAGTTCCTTCGCTGCTACCTGCATGTCCCCCAGAGTTTTGATTTCTTTTTGGGTCAATAGTTGAGCTTCTGCCAAATTAGGCGTGATGATGCTGACATAAGGGAAAAACTTGATGATTTCTTCTCTCAATGCACTAACTTCCAGATCATGATTTTCCTTGCAGACCAGAACAGGGTCTAACACTACTGGTATGTCCGCATGCTGCTTGACAAAAGCCAAAGCCTGCTCTGCTATTTGCAGATTGGGTAAAAGTCCTATCTTAATAGCAGAAAAAGGAACATCCTTGAGACTGGCCAACTGCTGGGCAAAAACCTCTTCCTCAACTGGAATGACCTCAAATCCTTTGTTGGTCATCGCAGTCAGGCAAGTCACAGCCACAAAACCATGCAAACCATTGACTGTATAGGTAGCTAAATCAGCATGCAGTCCGCCACCGCTAAATATATCATTACCCGATAGGGCTAAGATGAGTTTATCCTTCATAACGAATCTCCTTTAGATAAAACCGTTTGAACCTACTATTGTTCTCCTGTCAGATGGTCATCTTCTCTTCTGAAATCTACTAATTTTTTAGCGTAAATCCAGCGAAACAATAGCTTTATAAGGTGCTATGTGTTTATTTTAGCAGGAAAAAAAGCCCCCAGCAAGGACTAAAAACAGGAACTGTCTGGGGACAGATTTTTGAAAATAGAGTATAACAAACGGAGATGGCTGATGTTAGGAATCACTAATATGCAAGAAAATAACCCATCTGAATCAGACTGTCAGTGACAACACAAACAGAGCTAATTCAAATGGGTTGTTGATTACATATTGCTAAAGGTCATTATTTGCAGCTACACATCTAGCAAATCTGACACTTTTTCTTAAGAACCCCAAATGGAATTTTCATCCATAAAGCTGTTGGTGTTCTTGAGTAACTGCGTAAAGACAGCATACTTGAAGTCCTTGGTTGCCCGTTCATCGACGCGAGACTTCTTCAGATCCTTGTCAACAGCTTCTGCAAAGCCAGCTTTCAGCTCTTCATAAGTACTATAGACTTTTCCGTTGACAGTCACTGGCTTAATACCTGAGGTTTGTGCTTTCTCAGCAACTTGTCTGAAGTATGCTTTCTTGAAGGCTTCCATGGTTTCAAATTCGCCTTCAGAAATTTGCTTGATGATAAAGTTATCGCTCAAACCAGTCACACCTTGCTCATTGGCTGTCTTACGGTGTTTATTAGAAGCATAGCTTACAAAGCCTTTTTCATAGCCATAGTAACCCCAGATTCTGAAGGTATTATGCTTGAACATCAAGGCGCCTGGTGCTCCAGTATTGTTTTGACCGCCACCATAGATACCTGTCATAAAGTCGATCGCAATGTAACTAGAGTCATAGTCAGCTGGGTTATAAGTTCGATTGTCAACCGCACGGTTAGAAAGCAAGCCTTGGTCAACCAAGTCCTCTACAGATGAAACTGACATGGCCGCTTTCTCCTCTGCTGTCAACTCTCTCACGACATCATATTGAGTCCGAGCGTCTACAACCTTCGGCTCAACCTTCTTGAACCATTTAGCTGCTGCTTCATTTCCTTTATCCACAACTGCTTGACCTTCAAGGTAATCCAGCAGCATGAGGGTATCATTATAACCCTTCATGTAATGGTCGATGTCTGCTCGGTTCTTGAAGAGACTTGGCGAGCTATTGAAAATGAGACTACCATCATTTGGACGTTCAAAGGCCATATTGAGACCCAAAGCACCCCAGCCTGGCTGACCAGGAACAGGTGATTGGAGCAACCCTTGGGCATAGCCTTCTGGTCCGATCCCTTGTCGTCTGCCATGTCCGCCCAGGTAAATATAGCTGTCATTGACGTGGGTGAGCTCATGCGTAAAGACGGACACACCGTATTCCGTCAAGAGGTCAAAGGCCTCGAAGTTCACACGGATTGAACCAGCAGCATGGGCACCGTAGCCATTTGACTTGTACCAGCCACCAGCTCTGCCGCCAACTAGGTTAAAGAACTCGCGGGATGGTGCATAAGGATTGCCCTTATTATCATTTCCGTTGACATCAATCCAGCCACGTCCTTCCACATCGAAACCATCCCATACAGCCGTTACATTTTGCTTGACCATTCTGGACTTGATATCATCTGAGAGCAGTTTGTACCAAGTGTCTACGTGATTTCGATGCTGGGTCGCTACTTCCTTGATACGTGCATTAAATCGTTCATCAGACCATGACTGGCGCTTGTCTCTGTTGACAAAGGCCATCGTACTATAGTTTGACAGAATAGCTAAACGCGTATTCTTCAAGGTTAGCAGCGGAAGAATATAGTTGCTGAAATATTCAGAATTGAGGTTATCAAAGACGCGATACTTAGCAGACTTAATCTCCTCAACTTCTGACTGGCGTTCTTCAAACTGAATAAAGCCTCGGGTTGCATCCTTGAACCAAGAATCCATATCCGCAAAGTCAGTCAGCAGGCGACGGTTGTAATCCAAGTAAGCTACCAAATCACTAGACTTGGACTCAGCCTTCAACTGACGTGCAAACATATTGACATTGTCTGCTCCTTTCAGTTGATTTTCTGTCGAACGGCCAATCTTAATCAAGCGATCCAGCAATGGTACTTTTTCACCATAGAAGTCTGGTTTGAAGAGCACCAGCTCCTTGAGGTTGTAGTCGCCAAACTTGAGATCGTAATAACGGTTGAGGTAGGTCAGACCGAGCATGATAGCGGTCTTGTTCTCTTCGATTTTAGCTTTCAGAGCTTCGTTGGCTGCTGGATTGTCAGCATGGAATCTTGTCCATTCATTGGCCAGGAGCTTACTAATCATATCCTGCAAGTTGGCTTTCACTTCAGTCAGAGATTCATCCAAGAAGAGGCGCTTCACTTTGTTGACCCTATCATTATCATTAGGCAGGCCAACAGAACGATAGACTTCATCACTGTATAGGTCAAAGCTCTTCAAGCTCTCAGTCAACTGAGCCAGCAAGTCTTCTTTAACAGCAGTTGAGTGATTTGGAGTATAGACTGTACCAAGCTCCGCAATCTGATATTCCGGTAAAGCAGTCTGTTTAAATCGTGCTTGATTTTGAAGATTGTAGATGGTTTTGCTTCCGTCTGCAAAATGGACTAATATCTTATCTGCATCCGTTCCGCCAGCAACAAACTGATTGCCTTTCAGGGCTTGAACCGCTAAGACTTTCTTGGTCAACAGGTCGCCCGCTTTACCAGCGTCCACCAGCTTGTTGGCTTCATGAATCAAGAACTCTTGGTTGTAGAAAGGCATAAAGCGTTCTAGGTTCTGATAAAGCTGTTCATTTTCTGCTTTGTAACCTTGCTTATCTTGATAAGTACTTGTTCTCAGGATAGCAGCATTTAGCTTCTCAGTTGTTACTTCATTTGCGCTGGTTTGTTCAAGAGCCGTAATCCGATAACTCTTAACTTTTTGCTCCGCTTCAGCTTCTGTCAAGCGACGGAACTTGGCATCTTTTCCTGTCTTGGTTCCAGAGCTGTGTCCCGTAACACCAAAGAGATTTTGGAGTTTTTGCCCCATCCAAGCATCGGTAATCTCATTATCTGAGCTAAAGAGCTCTTTACCGTTCACTACTGTGGCATAGCTGACGGTGTCATTGATAGTTCCATACGGCCAAATGGAAGCAGCGATACCAGCTGAATTTCTTGAGCCTGCATCCTCTAACTTACCTTTGGCAACTGATTGCATCAATCTGCCCCAATTACCCCAGCCTGAACCTGAATAGTCAGTGAAGTTTTGAGCGACCAGCATACCTGCATTTTGGCCACTCTTGACCCAAATATCCGCTTCAACGTAGGCTCGTTTCACCAAGGACATGGCGTTGGTTCCTGCGATACCGGCTGTAACAGAATTTCCACCCTTGGACTTAATCTGACCCTTAAAGGAGACATTTTCAACTCGAGATTGGCCTTCTATATTGTTAACCAGACCGGCTATATGGTCTCTTCCTTCCAAGTAGCCTTGGACATTGACATTTTCGATTACTCCTTTATTCTTCAAGCGAGCAGCAATTGTGGCAATTGTATCGCCCGCTTGCGAATCTGGATAAACCATATTGACTCGCTTAAAGTCAATATCCTTGACCGTTCCGCCAGTAATCGTATCAAATAAAGGATGTGCCAAGTCTAAAATCGCATGGCGTTCGCCATTTTGACCACCAATCAGCTGACCTTTGAATTCTCCTAGCAAGTAAGACTTGCTGTTGGCAGGTTTATCAATCAGTTTGGCACTGATACTGCGACCCAAAATAAAGGTTCCAGAAGGATTTTCCTTGATACCGTCCAAGAGGTCTTGGAAGTCATAATAGACATTCCCTTCACGCTTCTTGGCCTTTTCCAGATAGAAATCAAAGCTGTTTTGAAGACCAGTTGCACTTCTTTGCAACAAGTCTGGTAGCTGAGCCTTGATCTTGAAGACAGGCTGGTTATCAACGACCACTTCCTCAATAGAGGTAACCGGCAATACAGTGTCCTTGAACTGATCGGATGTAAAGTGCAGGTAATATTGATCCAGATTTGCTGGTTTTTCAGCCAAAGTAGGCATCAATTTTGTCTGGCCATTCTCAACCTTCATCAAGGCGACATTAGTGATGGACTTGAGTTCCACCTTCTTCAGGTCAAGCTGAACTGTCTCTCGAGCTAACTCTTTGCTTTCAGAGCCATTTCCTAAGTCATAAGACAGGGTCGTCTCGATATCATAAGGTGTATAGTAGTCCAAACCACTGAAGCTGGCAGTCAACTGACCGGTCGCCAAGTTTTGCTCTGCTATTAATTGACCATCCTTCTTCAGGCGAACATGAGCACTAGTAAAGGCTTGATCCCTGTCCGTCAGCTGGTATTGAATTTGCGCTGATTTCTGCAATTCATCCTTCTTAACCGCTGAAACAGTCAGAGTTGGCGCTGTTTTAAGAGCCAATAAGTCGGCTAAAGCCTGCTTGAGTTGGTTGACACCTGCATCTACTTCATCTTGACTCGACGAAGTTTGATAAACCGACTCAGCCATATTCTTAATTGCTTGCAATTGCTGGTAGGATTGATTGGTGTAAACTGCAGGATCCACAGCCGCTGCTAAAGCTAGCTGCTTACTTAATTCTTCTTTATTAACGCGAGTCTTAGTGCCTCGAGTGACCACTGTATCAACTGCTTCATGCAAGGTGCGCTCAGTTATTTGTGGCTCCGATATCCGCTTGCCATCCAAGACTTCATAGCTGGTTACAATTTCTTTTTGGCCTGGAGTTCCTTCTACAGTTGTCTCTTCATCAAGATACTTGCTATCATCAGTTTTGTGAACAACCTTTGGTTCAATTGTTTCTAGCTTGACCTCTGTATGCAAACTAGGCAGTTCAGCTTGAACTGTTGATTCCCCGTTAACACCACCCGTGTATTCTGGATGCGCAGGCTCGACTGGGGCCGTATCTCCTGCTGTACCTATCGGCTCTGTATAAGTTGGTTTCTCCGGTTGAACTTCTGGTTCGCCATTCACAGAACCTGTGTATGCTGGAAGCGCAGGCTCGACTGGAGCTATATCTCCCGCTGTTCCAACCGGTCCGGTATAGGCTGGTTTCTCCGGTTGAACTTCTGGTTCGCCATTCACAGATCCTGTGTATGCTGGAAGAGCGGGCTCTACTGGGGCTGTATCTCCTGCTGTACCAACCGGTCCAGTATAAGCTGGTTGCTCCGGTTGAACTTCTGGTTCGCCATTTACTGACCCTGTGTATGCTGGAAGCGCAGGCTCTACTGGGGCTGTATCTCCCGCTGTACCAACCGGTCCGGTATAAGCTGGTTGCTCTGGTTGAACTTCTGGTTCTCCCTTGCTACTGCTGCTTTTTTCAGACTGATTCGGATTTGTTTTATTTTCTTCTTTTGATGTTTCCTTATTTGGAGGTAATACTTGAGAAGATGGGTTAGGGGTGGAACCAGAGATGCTTCCTGCCTGACTTGAAATATCTTGATCTGGTTTTTCCTCTTCTATAAGCTCTGTTTGCTTTTCTTGACCTCTAGCATCCAGTCCAGTTTTTGAATTTCCTGATACTGCTAGCTGATGTTTAAGACTAGTTTCCTCAGTCAGAGAGGCCGGTGCCACCCCCTTCAAAGAATGCAAATCAGAAGCAGTAAAGTAACCGATATAGTCGTAGCCTTCAATGGCTAAATCAGCCTCAGAAACACCTGAAGAAATTGGAACTTGACGGTTATAAGAAACCAACTCTTTATTTTCTAGTGCAAAAACTTGAGGTGAAAGCAAAAGGCTCTGTCCTAACGCTCCAATCAAAAGCACTCCCACCAACTTGCCAGTCTTCTTACGGGAAAACACCAAGACAGCCAAAATAGCCGTCCCAGCTAGCATGCCAAGAAGCGGTTGACCATTATTTCCTGTTTGAGGCAAAACTGTTGGTTTCCCTTGCTTACGATAAATCAGGTAATAATTCTCACCTGATTGCAAATCGGAAGGAAGCTCATGCTTAATCAGTTCCTTCTCCTGCTCAGTTAACTCTTGCTCTTCAACATAAGTGTAATGAGCCTGACCAGTCTTTCCAACTTCATCAGCAGCAACAGCTGGACTAGTCAAAAAGCTACCAAAAATCAAAGCAGCAATTGCAACGGAACCTACACCAACAGATAATTTTCTAATCGAAAATTTCTGAATTTTCTCCTGTACTTTTCTAAAATCCTTCACTTCATAACTCCCATTATTTGTTTGGATGTATAAATTTTCTCCCCAAGTCTTCACTAGCCAACTCCCTATCAGCCTTTAAAAGACAGCATTTATACACATAGTATTATCATAATTCTTTTAGATGTTTTTTACAATAGATTTTTCCTGAAAAAGCTATTTATTTCTTTAAAAACTACTAAAAAATGGAGAATTTTTCAGCTTTTTTTGTAGAATCGCTAAAAATCGCTCCAAATAGTCATTTCACACCTATTCCATATGACATTTTAAAGAGACTTCCCAGATAGAAATAAAAATGTATCAGAGAAGAATCTTTTAGTCTCTTTTCTAGAAAGCTACTCCCAATCAAATAAAGCCAAGATACCATTATCTCAGCTTCATTCTTCATATCTAATTTCTTTCAAATAAAGGCCATTGGGACCGGCAGTTGGCCCTGCTAGATGACGGTCTTTCTCCGCTAAAATCCTCTGGATCTGCTCTATTGGCATACGCTTGTTGCCGATTTTGAGAAGTGTGCCAACCATATTTCGAATCTGCTTATAGAGAAAGCCATTGCCCGAAAAAGTAAAGACCAGAAAATTACGCTCTGCATCATAGCGGACCTTGGCCTCAGTGATGGTCCGAACCTTGTCTTCCACACTGGTCCCCGAAGCAGTAAAACCTGTGAAATCATGCGTCCCCTCTAGCTGAGTAATCGCTTCTTCTATCAGGCTCAGCTCCAGAGGATAAGGATAATGTGTGGCATAATAGCGCATCATAGGATTCTTGGGTCTACCGATATCCACCAAAAATTCATAGGTCTTGCTGTGCTTATTGTAGCGAGAGTGAAAATCATCCGATACCCGCTCCACACTGATGAAATCAATATCTTCTGGCGTCTGTGTATCCAAGGCAAAACGCAATTTCTCTTCATCCCGCTCTTCTGGTAAATCAAAATGTAGGACTTGTCCCAGAGCGTGAACACCACTGTCTGTTCGACCTGCACCATGAATGACCACAGGCTGGCCTTTGTTAATTCGAGTCAAGGTTTTTTCAATCTCTTCTTGGACACTTCTAGCATGAGGCTGTCTTTGGAAACCAGCAAAGTCATGTCCATCATAGGAAATAATCGCTTTATATCTAGTCATAAGACCTATTGTAGCAGGAAAAGCTAGTAGTAGCAAGAACATTTTCATTATGCCATTATCAACAAAAAAATGATATACTAATTCTAAAAAAGGAGGGAAGAATGTTAGCAGATATCAGCTTTCAAGAAGAACATAGACGTTTCAGATACAAAGCCGCAGCACTTATCATAGAAGAAGGAGCCGTGGCCTTCATGACCAACCCTGACGAAAGCTACTTCTATCCACTCGGAGGTGCTATTCAGTTGGGAGAATCCTCCCAGGAAGCTGTCAAAAGGGAAATCCAAGAAGAAACCGGTCAAGAATACGAGATTGATCGGCTAGTATTTATCCATGAAAACTTCTTCCGGCAGGAAACAGGACGATTGGCAGGACTAGACTGTCACGAAATTTGCTTTTATTACTTGATGAAACCAAAAGGACAGCAATTCCCTAGTCTTTCAGAAAATGAAACTGTCGAATGGATCCCTTTGGAAGAACTCCAACACCAAACAGCCTATCCTAATTTTCTACCTGAACTGCTCCCTCATATCCATCAAGGAATTCAACACATCATAACTGGAAAACCAGGCGAGTGAAGAAAAAGAACCTAAGCTAGCACCCCCCTTAGAGGGCCTATTCCCCATAATGTCATAAACAAAAAGACGAGGCCAAACTATTTTCTTTGACCTCGTCTTTATTCTTGTCCAAATAATTATTTAAGCCTAGGTTTACACTCGATTTTTAGAACGATAATAAATCATCCTTTCCTTTTCTTGCGTCCACCCAAACCGATCATAGCTAAAGCTGTTCCCAGAAGAGTTATAGGCCAAGCTGAAGTTGTTCCAGTTTGCGGAAGTTTATTGTCCTTAGCCACTGCTTGGGCAGATGGTTGAGATAATTTTTGTTCAGCTATTGGCTGCTTAGTTTGAGTCGGTTTTAGACCCTCTTCTTTCTTACTTACTTGGCTAATAGGTGATGATCCCTTAACAGAAGGAGTAACCAACGGGGCTGGTTGAACCTGCCTTCCACCCATTTTTGCTGAATCTGCTTCTTTTGTCCCAATTTCCACAATTTCGGCTACAGCATCCTTAGAAACGAAACTTTCCACAAGCTTGCTACTACCGTCCTGGGCAGATATTTCAACTAAATTCGTTTTTTCACCTTTGATTCCCACTTGCAAAATCTTGCGTTGACCTTTTTCAAGGTTTGGATTTGCTACTTCTTTTGTCTCAAAGGCAATCTCTTCTGTTTGAATATCAAGATATGGTTTATATTCCACAAGAGCGCGAACTTCTTCCTCATCAGCGCTGCCATTGTAGGTGATTAGCTTGAGATTTTCGCGAGCAACTTTTAGTTTAGCTGCTAGTTTATCCACCTCTTCTTGCTTCATCCGGCTTAATTCCCAATCAACCTCATCTTGAGCTGCTTTTAGAGCTGCAACAGATTCTGGTGTATAGATGGTTAAATCGGTTGGAATTTTAGCAATTTCTTCCCGAATAGGGCCATAATTAGCCTTGAAATAGTCTTTATTATGATCAGCAAAAGCAGTCATTAATTGGAAAATCTCTTCTTCCTTGTATTCAGCTTGCGGTCTATCAGCCCAGATGGCAATCATGCTACCGACTGTTGGAAGGTCTACTTCTGGGTACTTGGTAGAAGCTAGTTGATTAAATGGTGTCTTTTCAGTATTATCAAGTGCTTTCTGTAAGAAACCACCGCCATCTTCCGGTTTTTGTCCCAAAATGTAGTACCAATCCCCATTGGTATTGAGGAATTTGTAGCCCTTACTTGCTAAATACTGTGGTGATGCCAGGTTATAGCCCCACCAGCCTTTAGACCAATAGGAGATTAAGACATCCTTATCAAACTCAACATCGTCTTTGTCTTCGTAGTAGAAGCCATCGTTGAAGGCCATTGGTTGCAAACCTCTCTCTTTTGCCATAGCAGCTAGAGAATTAGCATATTCTGCGAACTTACCATAGAGGTTGTAGTATTTGAGATAATACCAACCCTGAGCATTGGTAGCATCGTTGGCATATTCATCCGTTCCATAGTTGAAAATGTTGGTTTTGCCTGCAAAGTAATCCATATACTTTCCAATCAAAGCTTTGGTAAAGGACTTGGCTTCTTCATTTTCCAAATCAAGGGTTGTTTTGGATAGTGTATCAAAATAAGCCTGAGGATTTTGAATACCTAGTTTTTCCATAGCGACCAAAAGGGCATCCATATGGCCTGGGCTATTGAGTGCTGGAATAAGGCCTATCCCCTTTCCTTTGGCATAAGCAATCAGCTCATCCATCTCTTTCTGGCTGAGGGCATTTCCATTTGGATCATCGTAGTAAGCCTTGGTACCAGCCAAGATTGCTTCTTTCACTTCATCACTTGTGTAGGTTTTACCGTTAGCTTCAACGGTCATGTCATCCAACATGAAGCGCATCCCGTCATTTCCAACTAGCAGATGCAAATCTGAATATCCCAATTCACTAGCCTTGTCAATGATTCTCTTTAGCTGATCCAATGAGAAATATTTCCGACCAGCGTCAATAGAAATCACCTTGCTCTTAGCTAATTTTTCTCGTTCAGCTTGGGCATCTAGCACCTTTTGATAATCAGGGGTTGGCTGGAGATGCTCACGGGCTTCTTTTAAGCGAGCAACCGCAAGATCAATCTCTTCTTGCTTGCTTCGACTAAGATGGCTGTCTAATTCTTTAACAGCATTTTCTGCTTCCTTAAGTCGAGCGATACTTTCTGGTGTATATTTAGAAGCTAAGTCACTTGGGACTGCTGCCAATTCTTTTTCTACATCTTGATAATTGGCAGCAAAATACTCAGCATTTTGGTCGGCAAAGCGACGCATCAACTTGTAAAGCCGAGATGGGGAAAAACGCGCTGAAGGCTCATCTGCCCATGCAGCCACCATACCACCAATAATTGGAATATCTGCTCCCTCAGACTTAGGAACACTGGTAATCGGTGTAGAAGCAATTCCCTTCAATCCTTGGTCCAGATTATACCAACCTTGCCCTTCTGCATTCCGACCTAGAACATAATACCAAGCATCATTGGTATTTAGAATCTTATGCCCTTTTTCAGACAAAAGTTTGGAAGAAGCAACATCATAGCCTCCCCAGCCACCAGTCCAATAAGACACAATAATATCCTTATCAAATTCACCAAAACTCTGATCAGAATTATAGTAAATACCATCATTGAAAGCCATTGGTTTCAAGCCATTTCGCTTAACAATTTTAGCTAGATCGTTGGCATAAGCAATGAATTTTTCATACCCCTTTTCTGGGTAACCTTCTCCTGGATAATACTTGTCTGCTTGTAGAACCTGCCAGCCTTTAGCATTGGTCGCATCATTAGCATATTCATCTAAACCAATATTGAAAATATCCGTTTTACCGGCAAAATATGCAGCATATTTCTCAATCAGGGCTTTTGTGAAATCAACAGCAGGCTGATTATTTAAATCAACTGTTCGAGCAGATTCCTTGCCAAAGTAGTCAAAATTAGGTTTTTCAATTCCCAGCTCCTTCATGGCATTCAGGATCGCATCCATATGGCCCGGGCTATTGATTGTCGGAACAAGACCGATTCCTTGTCGTTTAGCATAGTCAATCAAGTCCGTCATTTCAGCTTGTGTTAAGTGATTGCCATTTGGATCATTATAATAATCGTTGGTCCCTTTTTCAATAGCTTTTTTAACATCTTCACTAGAATAGGTCTTACCGCCTACAGTTAACGACATATCATCCAATTGGAAACGCAGTCCATCATTTCCTAACAGTAAATGCATGTCTGTAAAACCATAACGCTTAGCCTTGTCTACAATTTCTTTCAATTGTTCTGGGCTAAAATATTTACGACCTGCATCAACTGAAATCATTTTCCTCATGGCAAGCTTTTCATCAACACGGTCTGACTCTTGACCCTTTGGTGCATCAGTAGGTAAGCCTGCTTTCTCCTCAGAATCATTTCTTTTTTCTGCTTCTCCAGTAGTATCTTTTTCAGATACCTTATCTTGCTTAGGAATATCTGTATTAGATTCTGCTGGTGCAGAAGTTGATGGAGTTGCTTCACTATTGTTTACAGGATTTGCTCCGGACGTTTCCTCTGCTGTAGACTTATCTTGTGCGGGACTAGAGGTTGCCACTTCTTCTGTAGCTTTGGGTTCAGTAGAATCTGCTGGAGCGACAACATTTGACTGCGTAGTTGGAAGCTCTTCTGCCGAAACAACCTGTCCAGCCATAGTAATTCCAATTAGAACAGAAGCTGCCCCAACTGAAAATTTGCGAATAGAAAAACGCTGTTCTCTATGAAAGACCATCATAAAATCTCCTTTTTAATAAATAGAAAAACCAATATGTAAACGGTTTCTTTTTCTTCATTATAGGCTATTACCCCCTGTTCTGCAATGAGCCTTCAGCAAGATTCTATAATTTAATGATAAAGAGATTTAATTCAGATACCTATATTTTAAAGCAAGATTTCAAAAAATCTTAAATCCAAAAAAGAGAGAGTGAACTATAACTTCAGTCCACTCTCTGCCTTTCTTTTATTCCCCATCAAAAGCATCTTTAATATGGTCAAAGAAGCCTTTTTTCTTAGGGTTTACACTGATATTCCCTGCAGCCGCAAAGTCCTTGAGCGCCGCTTTTTGCTTATCATTCAGTCCTGTTGGAGTCACAACGTTAACAGTCACATACTGATCCCCCATGCTTCCACCACGAAGACTCGGAGCTCCCTTGCCACGTAAGCGGAAGCGTTTGCCAGTCTGAGTGCCTTCTGGGATATTGAGCTCAACATCACCGTGAACGGTTGGAACCTCCACACTGTCTCCAAGAGCGGCCTGAACAAAGTTTAGATTGAGCTTGTAGTAAATAGTAGATCCATCTCGCTCAAACTTATCACTTGGTTCGACATTGACGACTACATATAAGTCTCCATAAGGGCCACCATTGAAACCTGCTTCTCCTTGGCCTGCTAAGCGAACTTGCTGGCCAGTTTCCACACCTGCTGGGATTTTAACATGGACACTGTGGGCTTGTTTTTCATGTCCTGTTCCATGACAGGTCGTACAAGGTTCCTTAATTTCTTTTCCGCGTCCATGACAGACATCACAGGTCACTTGACGACGCATCATGCCCAGAGGAGTTTGCGTATCTACATTGATGACACCTGAGCCATGACAGCGTCCACAAGTCACTGGACTTGTCCCTGGCTTAGCACCTGATCCGCTACATGTACGACAAGACGCCTCCCGGTTGTACTTAATTTCCTTTTCAGTACCAAAAATAGCCTCTTCAAACTTGAGATTAACGCGATATTGGAGATCATCACCTTGACGAGGAGCATTTGGATTTCGCGAAGCACCGCCACCAAAGAAGCTTGAGAAGATATCTTCGAAACCACCAAAACCAGCTCCGTCAAAGCCACCAAAGCCGCCTGCGCCACCGCCAAAACCACCATTGGCTCCAGCAGCACCATACTGATCATAGGCTGCTCTTTTCTGCTCGTCGCTCAAAGTCTCATAAGCCTCTTGGACCTCTTTGTACTTATCTTCTGCCCCAGGATCTTTATTAATATCTGGGTGATATTTTTTTGATAATTTCCGATAGGCTCTCTTGATTTCATCCTGTGAAGCATTTTTAGAGACACCTAGACGGTCATAATATTCTGTATTGTTCATATAAGATACCAAGACCGTAAAATTCGACTGAAAAATAGGAAATCAGGCGACGGAGCGTCGCTCCTAGACAGATTTCTCTTTTTTCTTAGAATTTAGGTCGGGTTCAATTCCTTTCTTTTATATTGAGTCAGAATTTTTGGAACCCGTGTTCAGTTGCGAACACTCTTGTTCCTTTCTATAATGTTTTCGAAACCAACCCTCGATTTAGGTCGGGTTCAGTTCCTTTCTTTCATATTGAGTCAGAATTTTTAGAACCCGGGTTCAGTTGCAAACACCCATGTTCCTTTCTATTGATGTTGTAAATCAAACCTCGATGTAGGTCAGGTTCAATTACTTTCTTTCATATTGAGTAAGAAACTTTAGAACTCGGATTCAATTCCCCGAACACTCTTTGTTCCTTTCTATTCCATTAACCTAAAACAGTACTTCTTTAGCATTATAAGCTGTAAGATTTATATCATTTCTTTTTTCTGAAAAGGTATCATCTTTATTTTGACAAATATAGAAATCGTACTGTGGATCTCCATCTCTACTATTTCTAGGTGTCATTTTATTTATAACTCTTTTCAAATTTAAAATGTCAATTTGACATCCCTTATATTCTTCACCCACTTTTGTAAAGAATATCAATTTTAATCCTTCTTCACTATAATTATCTAAAAAACTTTTCTTTAAATTATACCAGCCAATCCATTTATATCCAGATTCAAGAGCTACAGATTCATAATTTTTGCTATACCTGATAAGCTTAGTATCATTTGTTTTCGTTTTAGAAGCTATGTCTTCTTTCACTTCCCGTAATGTTTTTGAGTTAATGTTGTCAGGTTTTTTATCCTCTATATTTGCCAGAGTATCAGCATAAGATTCTTCTTCACTCTCAAATTTACTACTTACATAGTCGATATAAGTAACCAAGAAATCGTTCGAACTATCTTTATACTCATCTCTCATTACGTCAATATGAACTTGACATTTTTTAATAATTTCAAGTTCATCTTTCTTACCCCGATAGAACTCTCGAATATCATCAATATCTTTCAATATTTGTAATTTCTTTTCATATTCCGAATTTTCCTTGGATTGAAGCCACGAATAAACTGCTCCAATTGCGATTAATATTGAAACAACAAATTCAGCAGAAAACACAATTGATAATATTGTAGAATCTTGTATTGTATTCTTATCAATAAAAATAGAAGCAACAACATATATCGTGATAGGAATAAACTCCAAAATAAGTAATTTCCAATGATTTTTCAAAAGAAGTTTAAATTTTTTCATAGTATTATATCACCTATCTTACCGAAAAACAGAGGCTGGGTTGCAACCTCTGGATTTCTTCCTATCATTACGATGTTCGAGTTTTAAAAATCAAACTAATAATGCTGAATTGAGCACGCCCTAACCTCTTGGTGAAAAAGATAAATCTTTCTAGAAACTAAAGTTTCTGCGTCAGATTTCCTATTTTCACTGTGAGGTTTTAACGGGCTTTGCATCTTATTTCTCCGTAAACTCTCCGTCTACGACGTCATCGCCTGCGTTTCCTGTTGCTTGTGCGCCTTCTGCTCCTGCTTGAGCTTGTTGAGCTGCTGCGGCTTGTTCGTAGAGTTTAACAGCAAGTCCTTGAGCTTTTTCGTTCAAAGCTTCGAGTTTTGCTTTCATTTCGTCCAATTTGTTGTCTTCTTGCGCTTTTTTAAGGTCATCAAGGGCAGCTTGAGCAGCGTCACGTTCTGCATCAAAGCCTTTACCTTCAGTTTCCTTGATAGTCTTTTCAGTTGCAAAGATAGCTTGGTCTACTTCGTTACGAAGGTCAACTTCTTCCTTACGTTTCTTATCTGCTTCAGCATTTGCTTCTGCATCTTTCATCATACGGTCGATTTCTTCATCAGTCAAACCTGAGTTAGATTGGATGACAATTGTTTGTTCTTTTTGAGTTCCAAGGTCTTTAGCCTTAACAGACACGATACCGTTCTTGTCGATATCAAATGTTACTTCGATTTGAGGAATTCCACGAGGTGCAGCTGGGATATCTGTCAATTGGAAACGTCCAAGAGTCTTGTTATCTGCTGCCATTGGGCGTTCACCTTGAAGAACGTGGATATCAACGGCTGGTTGGTTGTCTGCTGCAGTTGAGAAGACTTGTGATTTAGATGTTGGAATAGTAGTGTTACGATCGATAAGTTTTGTGAAGACGCCACCCATTGTTTCGATACCAAGTGACAATGGAGTTACGTCAAGAAGGACAACGTCTTTGACATCACCAGTGATCACACCACCTTGGATAGCCGCACCCATAGCAACTACTTCATCAGGGTTTACTGATTTATTTGGTTCTTTACCAGTTTCAGCCTTAACAGCTTCTACAACAGCTGGGATACGAGTTGAACCACCAACAAGGATGACTTCGTCGATTTCTGACAAGCTCAAGCCTGCATCAGAAAGTGCTTGACGAACTGGAGTTTTTGTACGTTCTACAAGATCACGAGTCAAATCATCAAATTTCGCACGGGTCAGAGTCATTTCCAAGTGAAGAGGACCTGCAGCTCCTGCTGTGATGAACGGCAAGCTGATTTGAGTTGAAGTCACACCTGAAAGGTCTTTCTTAGCTTTTTCAGCTGCATCTTTCAAACGTTGAAGAGCCATCTTGTCAGTTGACAAGTCGATGCCATTTTCCTTCTTAAATTCTGCAACCATGTGGTCGATAATCTTTTGGTCAAAGTCGTCACCACCAAGTTTGTTGTCTCCTGCAGTTGCCAATACATCGAAGACACCGTCACCCAATTCAAGAATAGATACGTCAAATGTACCACCACCAAGGTCAAATACCAAGATTTTTTCTTCTTTGTCAGTCTTGTCTAAACCATAAGCAAGAGCTGCTGCAGTTGGTTCGTTAACGATACGTTCTACTTCAAGACCAGCGATTTTACCAGCGTCTTTAGTCGCTTGACGTTGCGCATCGTTAAAGTAAGCTGGAACTGTGATAACAGCCTTAGTTACTTTTTCACCAAGATATTCTTCAGCGTAGCCTTTCAAGTATTGAAGAATCATAGCTGAGATTTCTTGTGGAGTGTATTCTTTTCCGTTAGCAGAAACTTTTTCAGAAGTACCCATCTTAGATTTGATAGAGATTACAGTATCTGGGTTTGTTACTGCTTGGCGTTTTGCAGCATCACCAACGATGATTTCACCATTTTTAAATGATACTACAGATGGAGTTGTACGATTCCCTTCTGGATTTGCGATGATTTTGCTTTCAGTTCCTTCAAGAACCGCAACTGCTGAGTTTGTTGTACCTAAGTCAATACCGATAATTTTAGACATATGTTTTTCTCCTTAAATTTTAGATTCGATTTTTTTGATACTCTTCTTAGGTGGCGGCGCCGTCAGAGCTTGACTTCGTCAATCTCTTTGACTAAACTTTGAGCCTAAGGTCTCAAAGTTTGCGCAACTAGCACCACGGCGAAGAGTATCGTCTTTGGTTCGCTTCGCTCACTATTGCAAAGCTGAACACATTTTATCTTTCTTTCATAGTTTATCGTCGTTTCGGACAAGATTTTTCAAGTTTTCTAGCCTAGTTATAAACCACTACCATAGCCGGTCTTAGGATGCGGTCATGGAGTTTGTAGCCTTTTTGGAAGACTTGTGCGATGGTATCTGCTGGATGTTCGTCATCAGCTGGCACTGTTTGAATAGCCATGTGATAGTTATGGTCAAATTCTCCATCGGCCGGAATTTCTTCAATTCCCTCTTCTTTGAGAGCATGAACCAAGCTTTCCTGCACCATTTCCAATCCTTTTTTGACATCGTCTGTCAATCCTTCAACAGCAAGAGCACGCTCAAGGTTGTCCAAAGAAGGTAAAATCGCTTTCGCTAAATCTTGACTACGATAGCGTTGCAAGAGCTGACGCTCTTCATTGGCACGGCGTTGGATGTTTTGCATTTCTGCATGAGCACGGAGATATTTATTCTCAAAATCGTCTGCCCGCTCATTTGCTAGTTCTAATTCTGATTTTTCGGGACTTGCTGATTCAGCCTGCTCAGCTGTTTCGACAGTTTCTTTTACTTCTACATCTTCTGGATGTTCTTCGTGTTTATGTTTTGCCACAAGGCACCTCCTTTTTAGGAATGATTATACTGTAATTAGTGGACTTCATAGTGGTTACTACTGAGGTAGCGATAGAAGTCCGTCAGTTTCATAGTCAAGACACGATTAATCACATTAACCTGACTGACCACTCGCTGATAGTCGAGATTGACTGGTCCAATGACTGCTAAAATTCCAAATCCTCTGTAAGGAATCAGAAATTTGCTAGAAATAATGGTCAAATCAGACAAGCAACTTTCTCGGCTATCTGCCACGCGCACACTTTGCATCTGATCCTCGGCTAGACTATCTCTAATCTCAAAGGCCACCTTCTGTGAATCATCAAAGAATTGATAGGCCTTCAAGTCTGAAAAATTCAACAAGCCAACCTTGCCGGACACAATAACATTCTCTTTGAAAATATCACCGAAGATATGCTCAAACAGATGAATGACATTATCTGTCGTAGTGAAATAGCGCTGGATAATCTGGGGAATTTCCGTCCGAATCTTGTAGTGAATATCCAAGACTGTCTGTCCCAAAAATCGCTCCTGAACCAAAGCTTTAAGCCTATCCAAGTCTTCTCTTAGGAAGTTGCGCGGAATCATAAACTGACTGGTGATAGTATTGGACTCATCTAGAGTGAAGACTGCTAGAGCCGTATGCTGACTGAGTACTACGATATCAAATGCTGTTAATCTCTGTCGGCTTGGTTCCACATCCAAGGCAACAACTGTGCAACCACTCAGCTTAGCTAGAAGGTCCGCTGCCTGTTGAAGAATGTCCTCCAAGTTGAAAAACTCGTGGTCAAAGGCCTTGATAACCTCATAAAGTTCATTCTCAGCGAGACGATCAAAAGATAGCGAATGCTTGACGAAGTACTGAAAACCAGCAACACTAGGTTTACGACCACTAGATGTATGAGCCTTCTCCAATAGTCCCTGTTTTTCTAGAGCTGCCATATCATTTCGGATAGTAGCACTACTAGAATTGATGGAATCCTGTAAAGCTTTAGATCCTACTGGCTCGTGAGTCTTGGTAAAGATATCAATAATCAAATTTAAAATCTCATTTTGACGCTCCGTTACCACGACACCACCTCCATTCAAGATTTCCTTCTTTGTTAGCACTCGACCACTTTGAGTGCTAACTCATAATTCTATTATACACTCTTCCCAAACAAAGTCAAGATAAAAACTCAAAAAATTAGCACTCTTTTTGCAAGAGTGCTAAAAACCAGTCTAAAGACCTAGTTTAATCATCCAAGGATTTCATGCGGCTCATTAAGTAGAAGGAAAGTCCTGCAAAAAGAAGTAGCCAGAGAACGAGAGCCAAAAGTTCTCCACTCCAAAATTGGAAGTTAGACCAATCTTTCATAAAAATAGTAAAGAGTCCCAAAAAGCTATAACGCAGAACCTTAAATAAATCCTCATTCATATTCGAAAACATAGGAATAAAAGCTACCAAAAGCATAGCTGGAACACTAAGAGATTGTGCCATAACTTGATTTTTACAAAGCAAGCCAACCATTAAAAAGAAGAAAATTAAGACTAGCAAGGTTAACAAGAGAACCAAACTATAGCTGAATACCTGATTAGAAAGCTTGGCTCCTATCAAAATCGGGGTAACGATGATATAAAAGATCCCAATAATCGCCGGCCAGATTAAAGCGGAGAGAATGTATTGACCCGCTGTCACACCAGCCAAGCGCAAACTTTGCAAATTATGTTTTTCCCTTTCCTCAGCTAAGATGATAATAATGGGTGTCCCAACAGACATGGCTAAAGAGAAGGGCAAAGAAATATTCATTAACAAGGTAGCTAGTCTGTCTGCTCCCAGTTCTTGACCCGCTCCATTCAGTGAAAAAATAAATTTATAAAGAAAAACGAAGAAAACTGGCATGAGAACTTGTAATAGAATACTTTTATTTGCTAATGTCACTTGACCTCTCAGCCAAATCATCCCTTTTAATTTATTAGACATTTAAGGTACCTCCTGTCAAAGTGATGAAAACATCTTCTAAAGTTGGTTCGCAAGAATGAATACTGATAACAGTTGACAGATCCATGCCTCCTTGCAATTCCTCAAAGGCCACCGTCTTCGTTGTCAAATCTACATATTCTAAACGAACTTTCTTATCTGTATTGTACTTTTGGATAATCTCATGCGGACTGCCTACTTCGACCAACTTACCCTTATGCAATAAAGCCAAACGATCGCACAAAAGTGTAGCTTCCTGCATATCATGAGTTGTCAGAAAAATAGTTGTTCCCTGAGCTTTTAGTTCCAGTAGCAAGTCATGGATTGTTCGAGAAGTTGACGGGTCCAAACCACTGGTCGGCTCATCCAAAAAGAGCAGTTTAGGCTGATTGATCAAGGCACGGACCAATAGCATCCGTTGTTTCATACCTGTTGATAGCTTTTCAGCCACCTTGTTGCGACTATCATAGAGCCCCACTTTTTGAAGAAGCTCATCAACTTTCTTCATATCCACACCAAAGATCATAGCATAGGCTTTGAGATTGTTGTAAAGCGACATCTTCTCATAAAAGCCACTCGTATCACTGACAATCCCAATCTGCTCTAGGACTTCTACCTTTAAATCCTCAACCGTTTTAGACAGCACATGAGCTGTTCCAGCATCTGCCTTGAGCTGCCCAGTCAAGATATTAATGGTCGTTGTTTTTCCTGATCCAGATGGTCCTAGGAAGCCAAAAATTTCTCCTTCTTGAATGGAAAAATCAATTCCTGCCAAGGCTTCTTGTTCCTTGAACTTCTTTTTTAAGCCTTGAACTTCAATAATCGTTTTTTTCATCATTATCCTCGCTTTCATAAAAACAATTGATAAAAAACTTATCAGTCTTTGAGCTCCTGCTTCTTTCTCCAGAAACTCAAGCCGATATGAACCAGTTGACCAAATAAAATAAATAACAATATCGTATCTATTAATAAGATACATTTTACTAGCCAATCTACATCTGAACCTTTTTGAGCTACACTTAAAACTAAATAAGTAGCAAAAAACAAAGCTACAAGGGCTGGGAAAAACCGCCATATAAGCAAACGCTTAACCATTTCTAGCTTAGACCAGGCATCATTATAGATCTCAAGGTCACTTTCCGCATCAAGCTGAGAAGCTGGCTTGCGGAAATAGGAAAATTGATTAAAATTTGTAATATGCTCCCAACCACAATCTTTAAATAGTTGATAATAGGAATCTCGCTCCGCCTTCTTTATAGGACGAAAATCTAATTGATAAGCCATTTCCTGAGGTGAAGTTTTTTCAAAAGTATAACGAACTGCAATTATAAAAGGGGAATAGTTTACTTTTTTCAACTTCCAGCCCTGGCCATGCATCTTTTTAAAATAGGACGCTTCTCTATCGTAGTCTGCAATGGTAAAGATCCTGTAGACGACTTTCTTTCCCATCAAACATCCTCCTTACTATTCCGGTAAAGGCGTTCAATCCGCTGAATTTCCAAGTTCAAAATCTTCTGCCCAAGATCTGTAATCTGGTAGAGTTTCCTCTTTTCTTCCTCGCGAACAAAGGCAATCAGACCATCCTTTTCCATTTTGGACAAGGTTCCATACATGGTTCCGGGACTGATAGATAGTTGCCCATCTGTCAATTCCTTGACTTTTTGAGTAATACTGTAGCCATGCCTTTCTTTCTGGAGACAAAAGAGAATATAGAATCCTGTCTCTGTCATCGGTACATAGACTCGCCTGAGTTTTTCTGTCAATCCACTCATCTTTGCTTCTCCCTTTTACTTCGATATATCGAATCTTGATATATTCATTATATCGCAGTCCGATATAGTTGTCAAGAGTTTATATAGGAATCTTGCTTAAATTATTCTTTTAGCTCAAATAGATCCTCTATCTTCAAATCAAAGACTCGTGCAATTTTTAGAGCCATTTCAAGAGAAGGATTGTAACGATTATTTTCTAGATGCAAAATCGTCTCTCGCCTGACACCAATACGCTCTGCCAACTCTTGCTGGGTCATGCCATGAGATTCTCGAGTCGACTTCAAACTTGTAATAAGATTGCTCACTTTCCCCATCATGCCCCTCTACTTTCCAAATACATGAATACAAAATTGAAAAGTAAGACCAGCACCCCTGCTACTATAAAAAAGATACCTCCTGGAATATACAGCTCCTTCATGATCGTTAAAAGCAAGGCTAAGGTTAACAGAACGACTATACTGCTAGCAAATGCTGTCATGGCAGCCTTAGATAGATTTGCATAAAAACGCTCATCTGCTTGCTCATCTGCTTTTCTTAAGATAAAATAACCAAGAAAAATCAGCTGCACTAGAAGGCCTAGCGCCATCACTGTTTCCTTTAAAAGCCCCGCAGATGGCGTACTGAGCCAGATGCCTAGAGTATAGATGGATGAAGCAGATAAAACGAGGATGCCATTTAATTTTTCTTTAATAGAGAAGATCTGCCTTTCCCTAACTTCATTTTGTTTGCTCTTTAAAATTCCCCAAGTAGCAAAAAACAGACCAACCCCTGTACCACCAATTAATATTAACTTTTCCAGCAAGCTAAATCGAACAAGCCCAGATAAAACCGCCCAATCTCCGCATAAGACCAGAATCCACAAAGGTAGTAACACGACTAACTTTTGACCTTTTTTCATGACAAAACCTCCTGTAGTGTTATAAATATATCACACTTTATGTTATAAATATATCACATTGGTCACAATAATGCAAATTTCTCGATAAAAAAAGCCAGGAACACCTGACTTACTTGATTTATTTTTCTGCTGCCTTTAGTAATGCGATGTACTCTTCCAGAACTAGATTGTGCTTTTGCATATACTGGGCGTTCTCTACACCGACATAGCGGTAATGCCAGTGTTCAAAATCAACTCCAGTAATATTACTCTTGCCTTCGGGATAGCGAAGGACGAAGCCATATTGTGGGGCCAGCTGAGCTATCTTAGCAGCTAGTTCATCCTCCAGCCCTTCAGGAACACTCATATCAATAGCCAAACCTGTTTGATGTTCACTAGCTCCTGGAATCTGAATCTGTTTCTGGACAGCACTGACTGCTTCTTCATGCGACAGGCCTTTAGCCTCCTCTGCTGCAACATTCTCATTATAGAGCTCTTCTTGCTCTGCACGACTCCGATAACCAGAAATTAATATTTCTCCTGGAGCTACGGTCTGAGCCGCAGCAAGGAACTGCCGAGTATTTTCAGCAATACGACTATCCACCCGAATTTCTCCAACTTGAGTCAAAGATGGCATCTTTTCCTCCTGTAAGTTATCACGGTTAACCAAGACTAAATTCCAATCCGCCGAGGACACCTTGGGTAAATCAGAATCCGAACTTGTTAACTCTGAAGATTTAGAGCTACTTGGCTTAGTAAAGCTACTCAATTGACTCGAAACCTGAACATGGCTAAGAAGATTCTTCAATAAGGATGGACGGAAATAAATAACCGTCCCACCTATGAGTAGGGTCAAGATAAGTAATAGTAAGATCGTCAAGCCAATCTTCTTGGCCTTGGATTTTCTCTTTACTCTTAGATGTTTAGCGTGTTTCAACTTATTACTCCATTACTTTAGCGCCCACTTCACGATAAGACATATCTCCAATCCGGTCAATCGTAAACTTACCATCTTCGTAGTCCACTACAGTTACACTGCCATTGTGTAGACCTAAACCTCGAGGTGTTGCGTGGTCAATCAACCAAGCGAAGGTACCAATTGTCATACCATGGCTAACAATCAGAGCATTACCTCCTCCTAGCGACTCAACTTCTTTGGCGATACTCTCAAAACCATCTAAAATACGGCCACTGAGTTTAGGCCAAGATTCTGCCCAGCCTGCTGTATCCACTTCTACCAATCCTTCTGCTAATTCCGGATAGCTAAGTTGATGGACATGCTCGACATGAAAGACACGGGGCATAACACCCATAAAGAGTTCTCCGTCATAGGCCCCATCAAAGCTACCAAAGCACCATTCTCGAATACGTTTGTCTGTACGATAAGGGATCTTATCTCTCAATCCCAGCTCTTCTAAAATGATTCCCATGGTTTGAATAGTCCGACCACTATCGCTAGAATAAGCCCGCTTAAAGTCTATACCAGCATCTTTTAGTCCCAATCCTAACTCTCGAATTCCTCGTTCACCTTCATCTGTCAGAGGGGTATCCGACCAACCTTGAGCTCGACCAATCGCATTAAACATGGTTTTACCGTGACGGACGATATACAATCTTGTTTTTGACATTTACTTGCCTCCCTTATTCTTCCTTTATTATACCACTTTTAGGAAAAAATCAAGACCATTCCTGTCAGCGACTATTTAAAACCTCTGAACCAGCTTGACGATAAGACACATCTCCCAAACTTTCAATGGATAGTTTTCCATTGGCATATTCGACAACCGTCACACTTCCATTTTCAACTCCAGGATTTTTCTTAATCTCTTCGTCAATTAAATAAGCAAGTGTACCGATTGTCATACTATGGCTGACTACCAAAGCATTACCACCACCTGAAGCCTCAACATCTTTTGCAATAGCTTCAAAACCTTCTAAAATTCTGCCACTGAGCTTATCCCATGGTTCCGCCCAACCTGCTGTATCCACTTCAACCAAGCCATTCGCCAAGTCCGGCAGACTAAGCTCCTTGTAGTCATCTGTTTTCAAAACACGAGGAATGACACCATGAAAGAGTTCTCCACCATAAGCACCATCAAAACTGCCAAAACACCACTCTCGGATTCTTTTATCAAAGGTATAAGGGATTTGCCCGGTTAAGCCAAGTTCCTCCAACACAATCCCCATAGTCTGAATGGTTCGCCCCGAGTCACTTGAATAAGCTTTTACAAAAGAAAGGCCTGATTTTTTTAATCCAATCCCCAACGCTCGAATACCACGTTCCCCTTCAGCTGTCAGAGGAGTATCTGACCAACCTTGGGCTCTGCCAATGGTATTAAACATTGTCTTCCCATGCCGAATGATAAATAATCTCGTTTTTGTCATCTCTTCTCCTTGTTCAATCGAAAAGGCCTGTCTGCACAGACCCTATTTTCTTATTAATTTTTAAAACTGTGAATCGGCGCTGGAATCTGTCCACCACGCGCAATAAAGGCAGCTGACGAAGCTTGGTTGACCTTCATGACCGGAGCTGTTCCCAAGAGCCCGCCAAATTCGATCATATCGCCTTCCTTGCCTTTGGGAATAATCCGCACAGCTGTTGTCTTCTGATTGATGACACCAATCGCTGCTTCATCGGCAATCATGGCTGCGATAGTTTCAGCCGGTGTCGCCTCAGGAATGGCAATCATATCCAAACCTACTGAGCAGATAGCTGTCATAGCTTCTAGCTTTTCTAGATTGAGCGAGCCATTTTGCACAGCCGCAATCATGCCCTCGTCTTCTGACACAGGGATGAAAGCACCAGATAGTCCGCCAACCTGATTGCAGGCCATAACACCACCTTTTTTGACTTGGTCATTGAGCAGGGCAAGCGCTGCTGTTGTGCCATGGGTACCTACTGTTTCTAAGCCCATTTCTTCCAAAACACGGGCCACTGAGTCTCCGACTGCTGGCGTTGGAGCCAAACTCAAGTCAACAATACCAAACTTAACGCCCAGACGCTCGCTGGCCATCTGACCAACCAACTGACCGATACGCGTAATCTTGAAGGCCGTTTTCTTGACTGTTTCAGCCACCACGTCAAAGCTCTCACCACGAACCTTTTCCAAAGCCCGCTTAACAACACCAGGTCCTGAAACACCGACGTTGATGACCACATCTGCTTCACCGACACCATGGAAGGCACCAGCCATGAAAGGATTGTCCTCTACCGCATTGGCAAAGACGACCAATTTAGCTGCACCCATGTCAGACAGTTGGGCTGTTTCCTTAATAATCCGTCCCATATCCGCAACTGCCGTCATATTAATACCAGTTTTTGTTGAACCGATATTGACAGAAGAACAGACCTTGTCCGTCTCCGCTAAAGCTCGTGGAATAGAATTAATGAGAATTTCATCGCCTTTTTGATAGCCCTTTTGGACCAAGGCAGAAAAACCTCCAATGAAGTCTACGCCGATTTCCTTAGCCGCTCGATCCAGAGCCTTAGCCAAAGGAATATAATCTTTAGCATCCGTAGCTGCCCCAATCAGCGAAATCGGAGTCACTGAGACCCGCTTGTTGACGATAGGAATCCCAAGCTCTGCAGCAATTTCGTCCCCAACTGCCACCAGGTCTTTCGCTTTGGTCGTGATTTTTTGGTAAACCTTCTCTGCAGCCCGATCAATGTCTGTATCGATGCAGTCCAAGAGTGAAATACCCATGGTGATAGTCCGAATGTCGAAATTCTGCTCCTCAATCATGGCAATGGTTTCTGTTACTTGTCTGATATCCATCCTTCACCCCTTAGATATTGTACATAGCGTCAAATATTGCTGCGCTTTGAATGTTGATTTTAACGTTGAGAGTCTGACCAAAGCTCTCAAATTCACTACGAAGAGCTGCAAAATCCTTTTTTTCTTCACTTGAAACAACAGTCATCATCGTAAAAAATTCATCCAAAACTGTCTGTGAAATATCATCTATATTCAATCCCAACTCTGCAATCTTAGTTGAGACTCCCGCAACAATCCCTGATCTATCTTTCCCAACAACCGTAATAATTGCTTTCATTGTCGACTCCAATCCATTTTTTGTTTGTATTATTGTAGCATAAAAGGCACGATTTTGCATGGAATTGCAGGAATTCCTCAGACGAACTTATACATGCTTTCTTCTCACTCTTCTATTTTAAGCAAGAATACATAATTCTCCCATATCAAATAAGTCCGCCATTTCTTATTCGACAAGAGTCATAGATGGGCTTGTAAGACAAACATCTCAGATTTGTCTATTGAAAACATATTTTTTATCTATGTTTTTTCTTGAAAACGATTACAAAAATTGATATAGTAAGATTAAAGAACACATTACAAAGGAGGTCTCTTATGAAAGACACCTATAAGAAACGCTTATATACTCAGGTTCTTAGCCTGTCAGCTGCAGCCCTTCTAGCTGTTCTAGCCCAAGGAAACGTAGCTGCCGATACGCTAAATCCGACTGAAGCGCCACAAGAAGCAAGTCCTGTAAGTAGTCTTGTCGAAAATCCTACTCCGGTCAGTGCCGTGAAAACAGAAGACCATTCTGATCAACCTCAGACAGATACTGCAGATAAGGAAAGTCAGCCTGTAGCTAAAGCGGATAAGGCTACAAGCGATACGACCTCTAGTCCAGCCACAGGAGCAGAAAACAAAAAGGAAACTAGCTCTGAAGTCGCTACTGCACCTGATAAGTCCCAAACACGTGCAGCAAGTAGCGAAGACTCAAAGGTTCAGCTTGCGGACAGTAAGGTTTATATGTCTGAAAAAGCAAGCATTGAGGAAACTGTTCAAGAACAAGGTGCCAAAGCCAACAAAATTAATTGGACACTTGATAACAAGCCAATTAGCGAGTGGAAAACATGGAAGATGGAAGACGGCACCTTCTCTGGAGATCCCTTTGTAACCATAGAAGAAAAAGCCGAAGGAAACGACCTCAAGCTATCTCTAAAATTTAACGAATTATTTGGCCAAGATCTGAGTTTGCGGACCCCCAACAATATCCGCAGAACTTACCGCAACTTTATGGGCAATCATGAATTAGTCGGGGTCAGCGAAGACTTGGGCCTTACCATCCGTAAAAATATCGTTCTCAGACCATATGAAGACTTCCATACCCACGATGAAATGCTGGCCTCTATCGAAAAAAGTCGGCAAGAAGCTAAAGATGATCGTTTGGTCCAAATCGAAACGATTGGCAAGAGCGCGCAAGGACGAGATGTCAAACTGGGCATCATTAGCTCTGATCAAAAGAGCATCGATGACTACCTCAATACAACCAATCCAAAAGCCCTCACAAAACCTGCCGAAATGCTGGACTCCTTAAAGAACGGTACCCTGGATTATAAGCTCCCAGTCCTTATCAACAATACCCATGCTGATGAACAGCCCGCCATCGACATCATCACTGGACTTTTCAATACTTTTGCCACTAAAGATCTTATTTCTTTCCAGACAACTGATGCCAATGGGCTTGCCAAAAACGTTACTCTTAGTGTCAAGGAACTCCTCAAGAAATTTATTTTCTTATTTGACTTCACAGAAAATCCGGACGGAGATGTTGCCAATACTCGTGCACTCGCTAATGGAATTGACCCCAACCGTGACACAAGTTATCAGGCCAATCCTGAAACTCGAACTGTTGCTGGCCTCATCAATAAATGGAATCCTATTGCTCTTTATGACATCCATGGATTCATTAAAGAATTCTTGATCGAACCAGCAACACCACCTCATGATCCCAACTTCGAATATGACCTCTTGTCAGAAAATATGCTGGAAAACGCCCACCACATGGGACGTGCCGGCGTTGCTAACTCTAAGTATGACAGCTATATTATCCCTAAACTAGACTGGGGTGATGGCTGGGACGATTCCTTCTCCGGCTATACTGGAGTTTACGCTATGTACCATGGTATCTTAGGGCATACAATCGAAATTCCTGAAGGAAATCAAGAGTCCTATAAAGCTGGATACCACGCAGTATTGGGAGGTATTTCTTACTTATCTCAAAACCCAGATAAATTGATGGAAATGCGCCTCAACTTCTATCTCAGAGGTATCAATAAGGTAGAAGATCCTAAAGCAGAGAATGAATTAGTAGGACCTGATGGTAAGGTTGTTGGACGGATCAAGAATGGTCAAAAGAAATTCTTCCCTGACTATTATGTCATTCCAATGGGCCTTGATAAAAACAACGATTCTCAACAAGCCTTCAATATGATTGAATACTTCAAGAGAAATGGTGTCACTCTTAAAGAATTGAAGGAAGATGTAGGCAACTATAAGAAAGGGGACCTGGTTGTTGATATGGCCCAAGCTAAACGAGGCTATGCCAACCATATCCTTTATAAAGGTTCTAATGAATCCGCTTGGTCAGCTATGTATGCCGAACTTTTAGTGAATTTCCCAGACATGCGTGGCTTTAAAGCGGAAGCGGTCTTCAAAGATAAACTCTTTGACGGAAAATTAGGAGACGTAACAGCTCTTCGTGCTACTCGTACAAGCGAAATTAACCACTCGGCTCCTTACTACGTGATCGCAAATACATCCGACAGTGCCGTAAAAGCTGTTAACCAAGCTATTCGCCAAGGAAAGAAAGTCTATCTAACAGACGATGGCTATATCGTTGATACGCCGACATTCGAAAACCTGCTGGGAGATTATGCCATCTACGGGGATGCACTCTATAAGGTTCCTAACGGCCCAAGCCTGAAAGCCCTGAAAGTCTATTCACCTCCTCATCAATTTTATTGGGCAGGTGTTGATTCGCCTACACATACAGCTCTTGCACTAAAAAATCTAGGCTTTGATCTTGTCGATACCCCAGAGGAAGCTGATGTTGTTGTTTTAGAAAGCAATAATTTTGACAAATCTCTGGTCGGTCTCAAGCCAACCATCGTCGTTGGTGGTTCTGCTATGCAAAGATTAGAAAAACTGGGTCTTATCGACGGATTTAACGCTGAAAAATTCTCTGGTGGCAGTGATTTTGAAGGCCTCATGAAAGCAATTATAGATGATCAAGACCCGCTGACTAGTGGCTATAATAAGAACGACCTCTTCTATTCTAACTCAGGAAACTGGATTGCCAAGGCTCCAGCTAACTTCAAAACTTTGGCAACAATCGCTGGCAGTGATTACTATATAGCTGGATGGTGGCCAGGCAACGAAAAACTGGCTAACAAAATTGTAGCTATCTCTGGGAAATACAATGAAAATCCATTATTTGTATATGCTGGAAATCCTACCAACCGCTTGCATACAATTCACTTCTACCGTTGGATATCCAATGCTGTTTTTGGTAGTCAGTTGGCAAACTTGACAGATTATATTTTGCCAAGTCCAACTCCAAATCCAATTCCTAAACCTCAGCCATTAACACCTCCTACTTACCAGGCTCCAAGCAAGACTTATCAAGCTCCAAATCAAACAAGACTTGATTTTAAACCCGCAACTAAAGTTGAGCCTGTTCAAGAGATTCCTTTGACCTATAGCAGAGACTCTCTTCCAAAAACTGGAACACAGGAAATGACTGAAGGCTTCAAGCTAGCAAGTATTTTAATCGCTTGCTCTGCTGGACTCTTCCTTTTGAAGAAAAAGGAAGACTAATACTTAAAAACACACCTCCAAATTGATGCGGGAGGTGTATTTTTAGTTATAAGCTTTGTTATTTTTCCACATAGGTATGAAGCGGATATGTCGGATAGGCCAACTCACGCGCCAACTCTGAAGTCACATAACCTGCCGGTGCATCTAACACAGAAGGGATTCGATTGACGATAGTGGCACAGGTCAAGGCTACAGTATCAGGCTTTCTGACTGAGAAGACTAGATTTGGCTCACCAGTAATTTCCCAATCACACATATCTCCGTCATTTTCACGATAGACCTTGCCAATACACTCTACTTCTAACTCAATTCCCTGATGGGTATGAATGGTTGTCACAGCTGACATACCCGTTACTTGCCCCGCCGGAACTGTACGTCCCAGCGTTTCAGAATAAACATCTTCGTCCAAAATGTAAGGAACACTCTTTTGTGAAATATCCTGAATGGTCCAGTTCATCTTAGAGCAAATAGCTTCAGCAGCATTCCACATATAGGACGGCAGACTCTCAGCACTGGCAATTTCCTTTTCAAATCGCTCTGAATCGTAACCAGCACCATGCGCTTCTGCCAAAGCCAGACCATAATCTTCCACATTATAACTGACAATCCCTTTCACCTTTTGAATGTGATTAAGGCCAGACATAGCCAAGCAAGGCATATTAATCCAGTAAATATCCTGCATGCCTGAACCCATTACAGTGACACCATATTTTTTAGCCAGCTTGTCCAAGCGGTTTGTTTCGGATGGCGACGTCGTCCAAGGATAGATCGCTTCCTCACAGGTCGTGATGATATTAACTCCATGCTTGATGGCTGTTTCAAAAAAATCATACATTTCCGGCATATAGGAAGCAATGGTGACAATGGCAATGTCTGCGTCACACTCTTCAAAGACACGTTCAGCATTATCAGAAATCAGGACACCAGTCTTATAGCCTAGCTCTGCAAAATCACCAACATCCTGTCCTACTACAGCAGGATTGTTATCAATAGCTCCGACAATTTCTACACCGTGATCCAGTAGATACTTGAAAATCACTTTAGACATCTTGCCGCAGCCATACTGAACAGCACGAATTTTTGTATTTCTCATGGCAAACCCTCCATTGATTATTATTATTTTCACAATTATAGTATAATATCTCTAGTAACTAGAGAGTCAATAGAGGGTTTTAAAAAATGAAAAAAATTTTGCGTATAGGAGAGTTTTCCCAAATAAATCAGATTTCCATCCAAACTCTAAGATTCTATGACCAAATCGGTCTTTTAAAACCCTATAAAGTCGATCCAGAAACCAACTATCGCTACTACCACATCAATCAATCTTCTCTGGTTGACTCCATTCAGTACCTGCGTCAACTGAATTTTTCTCTAGAAGACATCAAAGAAATCCTATCTGATAAAGACCATTTTCAACTGCACCAGCTTATCGAGGAACGCTATCAGCGCCTTCTAGAGGAAAAAGAGAATTTAGAAAAACAAATCCAAGAAATCGAAATCTTTCGGTCTGGTGCCCGTATCTATGGCGAAAAACAGAGCGAGCAAGAACTGGAAATCCAAACTTTTCCTGAACGGCAGCTGCTTATTTTTGAAATCGATCAAAATATTTATCAAATGAAAAGTGAAGAATACGAACTTGCTCTACGCTGCTTCAAGCAAGAAATCCTGCGTTACAGTCCTTTTTTCACCCATTTCAGCCGTGTTGGCTCCATTATGAAACAAGAAGATTTCCAAAAAGAAAGATGGATTTCCAAGCAACTCTGTCTCTTCCATCATACTCCTAATGAACTCCCTCACTTAAATCGAATGTTGCTGCCGGCAGGAAATTATGCTGTTGCTTACTGCTCTTCCTTTGCAGATGAACTTAAAGTTCTGCCGCATTTTCACCAAGCTCTGACCCAAGCTGGATATACTCCTGTGGGCGATTATATCTGCGAGGTCATTCATGAACAGCCACAACTCCAGGAGCAGCACCGCGATATGTTCATCCGGATGCAAGTTCAGATAGAGGGATAAAAAGCAAGTAGATGTATGTAGTAGAATTTCTTGCCAGATACTAGAGCATGCCCAGCCAAAAACTAATCATTTCACAAGCCGTATCTATATATAAAAAGGATGGGAAAACACCCATCCTTTTTATGTGCAAATAACCATTGCTTAGCACCTTAGTCTTCTTGTTTCTTTCTTCCAGCTAGAAGCCTCATTCCCAGAAAAGCTAAACCAGCCAGAGGCAGAAACTTATCTTCTTGAGTGCCAGTCTTAGGCAGAGCTGAGTCGGGAGTTGGGTGCAATCTTGGCGTCGTAATAACTTTTCCTTCCTCACCTTGCTTCAGAGCTTGAGGCTGGGCTATTGTCAAAGGCTGTTTAGCACTTTCAGCCACCACCACCTTGCTGCCAACTTCTACTAGTTCGTCAACTGCTAGAGAGAGCACTTCCTGACCGAGGATGGTTCGCTGACCGTTCAAGACTTCTACAAAGACTCGCTTTTGACCCTTTTGACCAGCTACAAGTATCCGCCGCTGCCCTTGTTCCAGTTCTGGATTTTCCTGTTCTCGAGTCTGATATGCAATCTCTTCCATTACGATTTCTAAGAACGGCTTTTCTTCCACTAGGTCTTTTATTCCTTCTTCCGGAGTGACCTGATGACTTGGTTTCAGAGCCAGGGCAGCAAGAGCTGTCTTCAGATCCTGCTCTGCTCTATCTAAATCTGCCTGCTCCGCTTTTTCATCTGCCAAGAGAGACTGAGCTCGAGCCAAGGCTGCCTTGTAAGCCTGAACTGTCTCATCTGTGTAGAGGCTCGGATCTAGACTAGCCGTATTGTCTACCACTTTCTGCAGAGAAGCCTTATTAACTGCTGGCGCATGAAGATTGGTCACAAAGAAATTGCGAGCTTCCAAGTCCCCATCCCAGAGTCCCAGACCGACGTAGGCATCATTATAATAAGGCTCAACCGTATCAAATTGGTGGTTCAGGTATTCTACACCGTCCACAGATACACTGACACCATTTTTAGTTTTCACTAGCTTAACATGGTGGAACTGGCCGTCATTAAGATGCTTGCCATTCATGCTACTTTCTGCAATCGTCTCTCCCATAAAGCGGTAAAGTCGAATCTCATCATTATCGCCAAATTGAATAGAATAAGCATTGCGAGGATCAACATTTTCAGACGCATAGAAGATGTTAATCAAGCCTTTTTGATACTTGAGATCCACATCCAAGTTATACTCAGGGAAAGGTATCTTCTGACCTCCCATATAATAATCATTGGCGCTGGTATTCTGATTATAGAGACTTTCACCGTCGACATACCACTTACCGGAAACAGCTTTTAGATCTGGAACATTGGTCTTAAAGTCATTACGGCTGATATTGATGGTGAAGACCTTGGAAAGACTTGGATTTTCCTTAGAGGTTGCCGTTACCTTGACCACCCCTCTTTGCAGAGCAGTCACTCGTAGCTTATTGCCATCTTCCGTGACAGAGAGCAGCTCTGGCTGATCCACACTCCAGCTAACCGCTTGAGAGACACTTGCTGGCATGACATATGCTTTCAAATCCAAACTATCACCGACATAAATATTATTTGTTACAGGAGAAGCCTGCACTAGTTCCAGTGGTTTGGTCACTGCCTGCTTGTCTTTCCAGATGCCCTTCAGCGGATAAAGAGCAATGTCAGCCTTAGCTGCACCACCTTCTACAAACACACTAGCCGCAAGGCTATTTGGCGCAGGGAAAATCTGATTGGCACCCGCTACAGTATATCCTTTGGCAAAGACTTCTAGGCTGGAGCGATCTACGTAGAGATGCAGATCTATGCTGCCATCTGCATTGCGCTTGACGGATTGACTATCCACCTGAGCAAATTTATTACTGAGAATAATGCCGGACCGGCTGCGGTCAATAGAGAGAGTTTCCTTTTCTAAATCATAGGTAACTCTAGTCACTTCTCCATCTCCAACCCGCAGGTTAAAACCGACTTTCTTGGTCGTTTCACTCGGCCGAAAAGTAGAGACAATTTCATACTGATCACCGGAAAAACCTTTCAACAGCCCATTCTTCTCACTGACTTCTACGTCTTTATACAACACAGCCTTGTCTTCCTGACGCAGAGACTGATAGGCTGCTATTGGCGTCTGAGTCAGCCGATAGCTGCCGTCTTGCTTGATAAGGCCTAGTTTGAGGTTAAGGTTGAAGGTGCCGTTGAACTTCTGACCGACGGTATCGGCTACCAGATTACAGTAGTCCTCCCAAGTATTCATCCAGTTAGACTCGATAATGTCGGGTAGGGTTGGATTAGCCTTGCTGCCAAAGTCCTGAACGTAGTAAGTCATGGCCGCATAAGAATCTTTACCAAAGTTCATGACCTGATCAGCCTGAGCAAACTCAGCATCTGGGACGAAGGTCCACTTGCCCTCCACCTGTCTAAAATCACCGACCTTATAGGAGCGCCCGCCACGAGACAGGACCCATTTTAGGCTACCATCGTCTGCCAGTAGAGGATAGAGATCTGGGCACTCCGTATGGAGATCCGCATAAGTTGACTCGACCTTCCAATTACGCAGATTATCAGACGAATAAATTCTCAGCGGTCCGCCTGCAACGACCATAAACCATTTACCCTCCCAACGGAAGACCTTGGGATCACGAAAATCCTGAGACTGCAATGGATCATCCGTCCAGTCAGCTGCAATTTGATCAAGCTTCGTCCAAGTCCGACCCTCATCCTTACTGTAGGCTAACTTGATGCGCTGACCATTTCCGTCGGCAGTAATCAGTGCGACTAAACCGCCCTGGTCATTGTCAAACAAACCAGAGGAATTGGTAGTATCTGCTACGATAGAGCCTGAGAACATAGCCCCATTAGCATCCGGATAAAAGGCAATCGGCTGTTCTTCCCAATGAATCAAATCCTTGCTGGTCGCATGACCCCAGTGCATAGGCCCCCACTTGGTATCGTCATAAAACTGATAGAAGAAATGATAGGCTCCCTTATAATAAACCAGCCCGTTGGGATCATTGGCCCAACCGTCCTTTACCGAATAGTGGTACTGACCGCGATAGAGCTCATTGTAGTATACCTCATCTGCCTGCCGACGATGGACATTGAGCCGGTAAGTCAGACTGACCTCCTGCCCATCCGCATCCGTCACAGTGCTGGTTACAGTCAGATAGTTTGCCCCCACTGCCAGCGGAATATTCTTCAAATCACTATAAACCCTACCTGCAGCATCAGTCACGCTTACCTTAGCAGCAGGATTTTTCGCTACGACAGTCAAGTCTACAGTCTCAGCATCATGTTTGGCATACTGGATGGTAATAGGAGCAGTAAACTGACCTTTCTGTTCCATTTTCCCAACCGAAGAAGCCACCCTTATATCCTCCAACTCGGGATTAGACTGAGGAGTGATTTCTTTATAAAAGGTATTTTGAAAAAGCAGCTCACTGTTCCAGTTAAGTAAGCCAAAATAGCCTTCTGACAGATAAGTATTCTGCCCCTTGTCATCTCTCTGAAGCGTGTAATCTCCTGAGCTGGCCACTAGAATATCATTGACATAGTAGGATACCCAAGAGCCGATAGAAACGACCTTGAGACGATATTTATTATCATCCGTTAGCTCGATATGTTTTTCATTGATAAACTGATAGTCACGCCCGCCTTGCCAACGCCAAAACTTCACATTGTTGCTGCCACCATCAATATTAACTGCATAGCTGCTCTTGTCATCCGGATTATTATTACTGCGGAAAATGAGGGCTGCCGCCCCTTCCTTACGGAGGAAGGTTACATCCGTTGAGTAAACAAAATCCTTGCCCTGACTTTGAGAGTAAAGGAAACTATCACCTTTGCCTCTGGCATCACTATAAAGTCCTTGCTCTCGGACTTCCCAAACTCCATTTTTGTCTCCCTTGGCTTCTGCCAAATTAGTATTGAAGCCTGACTGCTTATCTACAGTCTCTGCGGCAGGGAGTTTTTCCGAAGCAACTTCCTTCGCTGCTGGCTGTTCGTCTTCTTCCTGTTTGGTCTCTTTAGCGTTTGCTGTGACTTGATTATCCTTATCAGCCTTTTGGTTGGCTGACCCCACTGCTGCATCCTGACTACCCACTTCCGTCGCTGCAGCCGCAGCTGTCTCCTCAGCTACAGAGTTTTCTACCTTATCGGCATTCCTTGTAGGATCAGCTGTTTGCCCGTTCTCAGCCTCCGAGACAGCTGATGAATCAGCCTGCAAGACCTGAGCAGGGGCTGGATTAGTATTACCCTCATCTGCATAAACCACACCGCCACCATCTAACAAGAAAGCTCCAAAAGCAAGCAAGGCGCACCCAAACACCCAACGCTTGCCGCTTTTTCTCATAAACCAATTTTTACACACTTTTTCCTGACGATTTTTCATGATGCACCTCAATATTCTAAAAATAAAATCAGACTCCTCACAACTAAATCACTGCTACATAAGGCACTCCTTTCACCTTTTCTTGTTCAAAATGAACACCTTGTTTAGCACCTAACTCCTTTATAAAAAAGAAGCAATCTCAATAATCTAAATATAACAAATTTTTGTAAGCGCTTCACCTAACGTTTGTCACAAAAACAAAATGACAGATGTCATATTTTAGAAACGAAGAAAAAACAAAAAGCCTCCAAAACGGAAAGCTTTTGTTTGTTTTAAATTTATTCTGAATAGGATGCTACCAGCTCGTTCTTTAGATATTCTGCCAAATGCTGATGAGCAAAAACCCCTGCTTTTTCTTCAGCTGTCGGATTATAGTTGGTATTGGTGTTCACATCATAGACATAGATCTGACCCGCCTCTGACTCTACCCACTCAATAGCAGCCACATCAATACCAGCCTGAGCTAAGAAGATTTCATAAGCCTGTCTTTGACTAGCAGGTAGCGGATCTGTGATTTGAAACTTATCCGATGTTTCCAACTGAGCAGGCCTTTGTCCAATCTGACACCCATCTGCCGGACAAAGCTGAAAACCATCCGATGAATCAATCGACACTGTATAAAGAAACTTCTGGTTGATAAACTCCGAACGACGAATACGACCATCCGCTGGCTTGATATAGGCCTGTAGCAGGGTAATCCCATCCACAGAAGGCTCAAAAGCAGGACTGTCTACATAAGCTTCTAACTCTGCCTCACTATTGAAGAGCTGCACTCCCAAACCTTTCCCAGCCCGATTATGCTTGGTAATCAGAGGATAAATATTGAGTTTTCTAGCTGCTTCCAGAATATTCTCCTGCCCCAAAACAGCTACTGTCTCTGGAGAAGCAATCCCAGCTTCAGAAAGCTTCAAATATTGCTTGATTTTACTGATTTCTAGATTGATAGCTCCACTACCATTGACGACCTTACGGCCATGAGCTTCCAGCCAAGCTAGAACCTGCTCTGTAAATTCTGGTGCGTAGCGATGGCCTCGAGTATGAGAAGAGGCTGACATCCGATTATAGAAAATTCCTGTTGGGGGCGGACTCTGCAGATCTAAGATCCCACTTGACAAATCCCACAGCTCATAAGGGACATTTTTCTCCTCTAGCCACTTGACCAAGTGTTGCGTCCACTCCAAATTTTCATGAATAACGTATATTTTTGCTTGACTCATAAGTCTTCTCTCCTTTAAGAATACCGAACAGCCAGTTCGCTGCTTTTTGATTCTTCCACTACGTGACCTTCTGTTTTTTCAATCACACTCACAGCCAAAGCCTGTCCTAGAACATTGAGGGCAGTACGACCAGCATTAACAAAGAAATCAACCGCAAAAATCAAGGCAACCCCTTCCATTGGCAATCCCAATTGAGGCGCTGCAGCCAGCAAAACAACAATCGCTCCTGAAGGCACCGTTGCTGCTGTCTTTCCAACCAAGGTTAAAAGTAAGATAGTAAAGAAGAGACCAGAAATAGAAAATGCAATTCCATAAGCATGAGCGATAAAGATAGTAGCTACCGAGAAATAGACAGCCGCTCCCTCAAGATTAAAAGTATACCCCAAAGGCACAACTAGGTCGATGACATGTTCGTCGTGACCCTGCTTCTTTAGATCTTTCAACAGGGGTGGCAGAACAACACTGGAGCTCCCAGAAACAAAAGCCAAAGTCAAGAGGCTCCAGTTCTGACGAATGCTTGTCAGATAAGGAACTCCGAAAACCAATGCAATCAAAGGAAAAATCACTAAAGCCAAAGCAGCGTAAGCCAGATAAGTTCCTGCTACAAATTGACCCAAACCGATCAACTTATCAACTCCTGTTGTGGCTACATCTTTGGCAATAAAACCAAAGATCCCAATTGGTGATAGCTTGATAATCACACCGACAATTTTGTAAATCGCCTCAATCCAAATTTGCAATAAATCAATAAACTTCTGTGACTTGTCTTCCTTAAGACTTCCAAGACCATAACCCAAGAATATCGCAAAGACGATGATAGGAAGCAAAGCCCCTTCAGAAAGAGACTTAACAATATTAGCCGGAATGAAACTGAGAAAGAACTCATTTAACTGGATGCTCTTAGCAATCCCATCAATATTTCCACCAGTCTGACCGATATTGACCCCTTGACCAAAGCCTAGATAATAAGCAGCAAAGACAAAGATCAAGGTAATCACTGTCGTGACCCCAAAGAAATAGAGCAAACTCTTTGTCAAGAGCTTCCCAAAAGATTTCTTACCAATCACACCAGCCACTGCTACGACCACAACCGGAAATACCAGCGGAATAATCACCATATTAATCAGACTGATAAAAGCTTGTCCCAAAAATTGATAGAAAGCCGAAAATTGCGGCCATACAAGAGCAACAAGAACACCCAAAACCAAAGCAATCAAGAGTTGCAACCCCAAAGAAACCTTTGACCATAAAGAAAAAATTTTCATCCCCAAACTCCTTTTTCTATTTTGATAGCTATTCTACTATGATTCTCCCAACCTGGCTAATATATATTTTCTATGAAAGTAATAGAAGAATTTTATGGGGGAGTTGAATAACTTAAAAAAGACACCCAAGAGAAAATTCTTAGATGTCTGTATAGATCGATAATCCCATTGATTCTGTCAGTAAACTGGAAATGATGATATTATGGTCTCGTTATCTCAAATACTGCTGTATGCACCCACTCATTATGAATTTGTAAGTCATTTTCTATAATCTTACTAAATGTAAAACCATTTTTAAAAAGTACTCTCTTAGAGGCCAGATTACCCGTTGCCGTTCCCGCAATAATCTTATTTAAACCATAAATATGAAACGCTTGTCTAAAACGAGTCTAACCGCTTCGCTTGCATAGCCTAAATTAGTGTAATTTTCTCCAATCCTATATCCAAGTTCCGCTGTTTTTTGATCATTCTCTAAGACACTTAAATTGATCCTTCCGACCAAAGCACCTTGCGAATCTCTAATAAGATGCATGTAGACATCCCGATTCGTTTGTTCCGTTAACAATTCCCTTGTAATTTCTTTAAAACCTTCTAAATCAAAATAGTTAGCTGGTCTAGGAGGCAAACTATGCTCAAAATACTCCCGATTTTCTTTTTCAAAAGAATAGACATCTATACTATTTCCTTCAGAAAGTAGCTCTAAACTTATCAATGTAAAGCACCTCCCATCATCATCTACATCCATATTTTCTGATGTTTTCCCAAAATAGTACCCCTATTATTTTGCTAATTCTTCATTTATCTCAAATGATTTTGCAACAGTACACTATGAACTATGCCTTACCTCTGTTTTGATGGCTTTGAAAAAATTAGTAAATATATTCCAAATACAAACTTAATCGCTGAGTCAATATATGCGATCACCTCTAATGGAATATCCGTAAAAATATATCCTACAGAAATATTAATGACACAAATAAGACCTAAAGATATCATTGATTTTCCATGTACAAAATAATACGGAAAAAAATGTAGTGCGGTTGCCATTAATGCCCCCAACCAAATTAATCTCCAATTTTCAGTTGCAAAAAAAGGACCACCTAGTAAAAACATTAAAATAAATAGTAAAAAAATAGCATATAAGGATACTTTATTTTGAAATGTATTTGAATAACCGTTGGATAATCTATTCAATACTTTTTTATTCATATTGATTGAGATAAAACTAATAACATACCCAATACTAAACACTGGCATATTTATTATTTGTTTTCCTCCTGTTAAGGTAGCTACTGAAATAATCACTGCTACTACAATTAACCATAGTCCACATGCTCTCTTATAATTAAATTCTAACTTTTCATCTTTATTGTAATTTAAAAAAGCCATAAATACCCCCAGCAACCTCAAATAAATTATTTCTCTTATTATACCACTAGATTATTATTTATTTAAAAATTTTTGTGATAGAGTGAGGGTATTATGACATCGTAACAATTAACAATTCAAAACACCAATATTTCAATCATAAAAATCATGTTGATTTTTGGACAGAAGATGAATTTCGAAAAGTAATACAATCCCTTGATGAAGCAAGTTACTTTTTCAAATAAATATATTGATAGAAGCAACAAATTGTTTTATAATAGTTTGAATTCAAAATTAGGAGTGATGTTTATGAAATTCTATTCATATGACTATGTTCTCAGTCAGATTAGTCAACAGAATTGGACCATGATTATTGTGTCGACATTCTTAGTGATTGTGACTGGATTCTTTGCATTTAAGGCTTTCAAAGATAAAAGAGGGAGTAAGTTCCGTGAATTATCGCTCATTTCTATTTTGACGTTAATTGCTTTTGTATTGATTAGCATTACGAATTTTCAAAACAGCCAATCCAATGATAATCAATTTCGTAGTTCCTTACACTTCATCGAGATTGTATCAAAAGAGTTAGGTGTTGATAAAAAAGATATTTATGTCAATACTTCAGCTACTACTGATGGAGCTATTATTAAGGTTGGCGACAATTTTTATCGCGCCATTAGCGGGACTGACCAAGATAGCTATTTACTTGAAAAAATGGACTTATATAAAACAGATGTAGAACTGGTGGAGGTTGAAAAATGATAAGCTTTTTTGCTACAATTGCAATTAAATTGGCCTGGGGGCTTCTTTCTCTTGTTTTTGTTATTAACGTAACAGGAAAAGGAAATTTAGCGCCAAGTTCTGCAGTAGACCAAATACAGAACTTTGTTCTCGGGGGTATTATCGGCGGGGTCATCTACAATAGCTCGATTACCATCCTTCAATATGTCGTCATCCTCATCATCTGGACGATTTTGATTCTGTCACTCAAATGGCTTAATACCAATGTTTACTTCATCAAACATCTGATTGATGGAAAACCAACTATTATCATAAAAAACGGAAAATTAGATCCAGAAGCTTGTCGCTCAAAAGGCCTTTCTGCTTCTGACGTCGCTCTTAAGTTGCGCTCTCAAGGGGTCTTCCAATTGAAAGAAGTCAAAAGAGCCGTCATCGAACAAAATGGCCAACTCATAATCGTTCGAATGGGAGATGAAAATCCCAAATACCCAATCATTACAGATGGTGTTGTTCAGATTGAAATTTTAGAGACTATTGGTAAAACAGAAGAGTGGTTAATGGATGAACTCAAAAAAGAAGGCTTTGACGATGTATCAGATATCTTCATTGCAGAATATGACAAAGGCGAAATCAATGTGGTGACATATTAATCCATCATTATTTGCTATCTAATAATGACTCGTTCCTGCTTTCAGAATACCGTAGCAATAATTTGACTTATCATTTTAAAAAGAATATACTCGTAATAATCTGAGATGAATATATTTAATTTTTAAAATCAACTGTATTGAATTCAGAGAAACAAATCATTCACTTAATGGAGGTGACACTATGTCATTAGAAGAAAAATTTAACCAAGCTAAAGGTTCTGTTAAAGAAGGAGTCGGTAAATTAACTGGCGATACAAAAACACAAGCTGAAGGCGTTGCTGAAAAAGTTGCTTCAAAAGCAAAAGAAGTTGCAGAAGACGCTAAAGGTGCAGTTGAAGGAGCTATCGAAGGCGTTAAAAACATTATCAAAAAAGACGATAAATAATCATCGTCTGTCGTTCTTATAAAAAACACTCTTATCCTACAGTTTTAGTAAAACTATGGATGAGGGTGTTTTTAAGTATTGCTAAGGCATTTGATTTTAGAATATAAGAAAAGCATCCCAATAAGGAGATGCTTGGAATAGACCTAAATAAATTTTAACGTTTTGAGGCAAACGACTTCGTCGAATTACAGCTATATTTTTAAGTGGCTAAAGCAACAACAATTAACGTCAACTGTCACAATTTAACATGAAAACACAAAAAGAGCACCTCGAAAGGTGCTCTCTGTAAGTATAGTAATTCTTTCAAATTAACGTTTACTAAATTGTGAAGCTTTACTAGCTTTCTTAAGACCTAGTTTGGAAAGTATAGATTTTAGTTGGACTAAAAATAGTGTAATATCAAGGCTTTTCAGAACAAGATCTACAGATTAATTTCATAAAATTTGAATCAATATTTTTTAAATAGGGAATTTCTTAATTCAGAACCTTCATTCACACTATAACCCTACTTATCCTAATAAAGTTTGGAGTATTGGAATAACAATGATAAAGAGCACTGTACTTAGAGTCACCACATTCGTTGAAAACTCAACATCTCCTTTTCCTTGATTAGCAAGAATTGGGAGAACTGCTAGAGCTGGTGTAGCAGACTGAATCATAAAGGTCTTAAATTCTGCTGTTGCCATATTTGGGGCAAAAAACTTCAATACAAGAAGCATGATCAGAGGAGCTAGGATAAAGCGTCCAACCAAAGTGACAATTGTATCTTTATCAAAAGCAATAGTTTTCAAGCCTGCCTTTGCAAGAACAATACCGATATAAATAAGAGATAGTGGCGTTGTTAAACTACCAATATAAGTCAAGGTACTTTCCGCAAAACTTGGGACAGGAAGACGGAGCACTAAAAATACGAGGGCTACGAGAAATCCCAATAAAGGTGCTGGGAAGAGCTTCTTCCAATTGAATTTTTGAGCTTGCTTTGAAGCCCCTTCTTTGCTATCCGAGGTCATTAGATAGACACCTAATGTCCAAGTAGATACCGTATTTGTAATATAATACACCAAGAAGTAGGGAAGAGCTTGATTTCCAAACAGAGCTATGTTTAAAGGCAAACCAATAAAAATGGTATTGGCATTAACAAAGGTATTAATCATAGTTCCTTGACGGCCTGGGCTCACTTTAAAAAGTTTCACTGCTATAAAAGCCATTAGGTAACCGAGAATGAAGGCGATAAACGTATACAATAAACCGCCAGACAGGCTAATCAATTTATCTAAAGTTAAATATTTAAGAACAGAGGTAAAAATTGCCACTGGCATGGCCACATTCATAATGAGTTTAGATAAATCATTTCCAAAACTCTCTTGAAACCAACCACGAACTTGTAAGAAGTAACCTAGAATGATAATGACGATAATAGGTACAATACTCTGAATTGAAGTTAAAAATATATCCATAGTCTCCCTTTCTATATGACCTAGCATATATTAGGAGATGTACGAAGCATCCAGTCACACTCGTACACCCCATTTCCATTTACTATTTATAGGTTGGATACCATTTCAAATCACGAACTGCTTTAGCCATATCAGTTTCTTTAGCACGTGCAAGACCTTGTTCTTGCGCTTTTTTAGCGACTGCTTCTGCTACTTTAATGGAAACATCTGCTACATACTTGAATGGTGGCAAGACAGGAGCTCCTGGTTGGCCTGGATTGACAATACCACTCAATGAATGAGCTGCTGCTCCAATCATTTCATCCGTCAAAAGACTTGCTTCAGAAGCCAGCATACCTAGACCAAGACCTGGGTAAATCAATGCATTATTTGCTTGACCAATCACATAGTCTACACCTTTATAAGAAACCGTATCAGCAGGAATCCCTGTTGCGACAAAAGCTTTGCCATCTGACCATTCGATCAAATCTTTGGCGCTTGCTTCAGCCAATTTGGTTGGATTTGATAATGGGAAGATCATTGGACGTTCTGTGTTTTCACACATAGCTTCTACTATTTCTTTAGTGAAGGTATTAGGTTGAGTTGAAGTTCCTACAAGAATGGTTGGCTTCACAGTCTTCACTACTTCAAGCAGGTCAGTCAACTTGTCTGCGTTACTAAAGTCGGCACGTTTCTTAGCAAACGGTTTTTGTTCAGGAGTTAGGTCATCCATGTCATCAAAGAGAAGACCTTGTTTATCAACCATAAAGAAACGTTTATAAGCTTCTTCTTCAGAAAGACCTTCACTCACCATTTCACGGAGAACACGAGAGGCAATTCCTGCACCCGCAGTACCACCACCATAGCAGAGATAAGCTTGATCGGTTAATTTTTCACCACTAATATCCAGTGAACCAAAGATACCACCTAAGGTAACGATTCCTGTACCTTGAATATCATCATTAAAAGTCGGAATTTGTTTCCGGTATTTTTCAAGAATATTAGCAGCATTCAAGCGGCCGAAGTCTTCCCAGTGAAGGTAGAGTTTAGGAAAGAGACGTTCTGCTGTTTGAACAAATTGGTCAACGAAGTCGTAGTAACGATCTCCGCGAACCCGTTCGTGACGATTTCCTAAGTAATTAGGACTATTCCGGAGTTCTTCACGGTTAGTTCCTGCATCAATGACTAAAGGAAGGACCATAGAAGGATCGATTCCAGCAGCACCCGTGTAGACCATCAATTTCCCAACAGAAATATCGACACCATTTGTTCCCCAGTCTCCAATTCCAAGGATTCCTTCTGCATCTGTTACAACAATGAGACGAATCTCGCGATTCCCAGCAGCATTTTTCAAAGTGGCTTCAATATTTTCAGGATGATTGATATCAAGATATCCCGCATATTGTGGATCTACAAAGAGGTCACTATAGCCTTCAATGGTATCTGCAATGGTTGGATCGTATACAATTGGATTGAATTCCTCCAAATGTTGAGAAAAGAGGTAATAGAAAAGAGTCCGGTTGGTATTAAAAATTTCCATTAGGAAAAGACGCTTTTCCAAATCATTGGCTTTTGTTTGCATCTGTGCATAAGTTTGCGCCGCTTGTTCTTCAATGGTTTGAACATAAGGTGGCAATAAACCAATAAGACCTAGTTCCTTCCGCTCCTCTAAGGTAAAGGCAGTCCCTTTATTAAGGAAAGGATTGTTTAAAATATCATGTGCAGTCATAGTGCAACCTCCTTTTTGATAATATTATACCACTTAATATGTATTTTGAGACGAACTTTGTTATTTAAAAAATACAATCGTTAGTGTATATGTTATAATGAGTCTAGAAGTGAAGCGTTATTGAAAACTCTTTATTCTGTAGATTATTACTCAAAGCACCATTTTGTGATTCTTTAACCTCTTTATGTTATAAATTTCTATACTCATAAGATTTTCGGTAATCGCTCTTTACCATCGGACAAATAAAGCCATACTAAAATATAAATTTATAAGGCAAGTTACAATAGATAAATATCATTTAAGTTTTTTATACAATACTTCGTATTTTTTAAGGTGTTTTTTTGTCATACAAAACTTGTATTCTATTTATATGACAACTAAAAACTATTTACAACAATATATTTCCAAAAAAGTGAAATATTTTCGAACACAAAACAAAATGAGCCAGGAAGAACTTTCGGAACAAGCGGGACTTGGACTTAAGTATATCAACCAACTCGAAAACCAAAATGTGAATCTGACCATTCACAGTCTTGAAAAAGTGATTGACGCCCTAGATATGACCCCAGAGGAATTTTTCAATTTTGATAGCCTTGAATCAACCTCTGATAAGACTGACAATCTTTCACTCAAAAGAATCAACATGAAGATTAAACAGCTCCCTATTGATAAACGAGAAAAGATCTTGGTCATTTTTGAAAGTATCTTAGATAATCTTTGATATCCCTGACTCACTTACATTTTAACCAGCGAATACTCGTATAGTCAAATTGTAGGATACGGATAAAATTTATTTATCTGGTGATTTCCACTTATTTTTTCTCCAATTAATGAAAGTGAGCCCATATGAATTTAAAAGATCTACAATATTTTTATGACCTCTGCCAGCTTCAATCCTATACGGAAGTAGCAAAACAACATAAAGTCAGCCAACCATCTATTTCTTATGCCATCAAGCGCTTAGAGGAATCTTTTAATTGCAAATTGATTCACCATGATCCTTCACATCGCTCTTTTAAATTAACTAATCAAGGACAAATCCTTCTGAAGCATACAGAACTGATTTTACCTGAGGTCATTTCTACTCGCAAAGAAATTAATCGCTCTTTAGCGCATTGCTCTACTGTAGGATTCCCTCCTATTATCATTCAGTATCTTTTCTCTGTCTTAAATAAAGAAACTGAATTTGATTTTTTAAAAAAGGTACGTCCTATTCGTGGTGGATCCGTAGAATTATTAAATCTTCTCCTTAAGGGAGAATTAGATGCGAGCTTACTCGGATTGATTGAACCACTCAATCATCCTTCAATAGAGACACATGAACTCTTTCATAAAGAACTGTATGTCGTTTTATCTAAGAACCATCATCTTGCTACTGTCCCTTCCCTTACTTTTGAAGAATTAGTAGATCAATCCTTTATACTCTTAGACGAACACTTTGTTCACCTGAAAGCTTTTGAACTACTTAATCAAAAGTATCAAAACAAGGCAGAAATATTCTTTAAGAGTGACGACATTATCATTATTAAAGAACTTTTAAAGAAAGGGATTGGCGTAAGTTTACTGGCTGATATCGCACTTTCTGATGAAGATGATGATTTAATAAAAATCCCTCTAATACCGGAGGACCGGATAACATTTACAGTTTATTACGCTTATCTCAAATCAGCCATACTGTCTTCAGAAGTAGAAGCCTTATTTAATCTCATTAAATCATATAAATAGAAAAAAACTCTAACTATCAACTACCTGATAGCTAGAGTTTTTTACATTATAGGTATTAGACTAAAGTACGAAGAAATAGGATATTATCGCCGAATTTTTCATTTACCTGATACCATTCAACGAGATTCCCAATTATAAATCTACAAAGTGTCGATAAAAAAGAACACCCCGAAAGGTGCTCTTTGTATGTATTGTAATTCTCTCGAATTAACGTTTACTAAATTGTGAAGCTTTACGAGCTTTCTTAAGACCTGGTTTGGAAAGTATGGATTTCAGTTAGACTAAAAACAGCGTAATATCAAGGATTTTCTGAACAATATCTACTTTTTAATTTCATAAAATCTGAATCAATATTTTTAAAATAGGGAATAGTTTAGGTCTCTAAGCATTAAAATAATACACCTAACTTTGGTCACCGTTTTTTAGTTATTCACTCTTTTTTCGGATAGTGTTTTTAAAGTTATGATGTAAAATGCCGCAATTAAAACACTATACATCATAATCGGAGGATAGAGAATTAAGGACAGAATCAATCCCACTCCTTTAATTATTAGGTCAGGTATCAATAACTTCCTATATTGTGCGGTAGCTTCAAGTAATTCTTTCTGATCTATATTGGGTTTATCAATTACTTTATGTAAAAACCAGTTTGCTACCGTTGAAACAATAACGATCAGTCCATAAAAGAGCTGTGCCGTATGATTCATGAAATGACTACTAACTATTCCAGTAGCATAGGGCATAAATGAAACAAAAAATAAAAGATACAAATTCTTTCAAATTTCTCCCTTTTCAATTTGCCTAACTTGACCTGCATTACCTAGGTCGCTTTGCTTTAAATTATACTTTTTTCTTAAACATTTAATACGAGTAGGTATTTCTTGTGAGTAATTTTCATCAAAAAATTTCATATATAATCTCCCTATAATCATGGAAAAGTAGTAAAAATAGTTGTTATCCTAGTTGATTAAAAAAATCTCTGATTTCCTCATCTTTTATAAAATAATATATAATTTTCCCCTCTCTTCTAGTGTCCAAGATGTTTTGATTGGCTAGTTTACGAAGATGGTGGGAGGCAGATGCCATACTGAGATTTAATAAACAGGCTATATCGCAGACACAGAGTTCTTCGACGGCAAGGAGATAAAAGATGATATTTATCTGTTTATTATCGGTAAATTTTGATAAAATGCGAAGTGATTTTTGGACTTTTTCCTTTTCAAGGTAGTTCGTTGCGGTTGTAACATTTTGTTGATTTATAACATCCACTTGACAGATACTATCTTTTTTCATAATTTTTTCTCCTAGCCTAACACAGCCCATAACATGTCAAAGCTGTTGTTTTCAATCAGGATATACATCCCCAATCCTAAATAGACAACGGCAATAAACCATCTGCTATATTTTTCCAAAGTTTCTCCAACAGAAGGGACTTGTGCTAATTTTTGGGCAGAAAAAACCAAGAGATAAATCATGACTAGAAAAGTAAGTAAAGTCACTATCAAATTCGCTAAATTTAAGGTGGTAAAATATGGGACAAAGACACCAATATTGTCAGCGCCACAACTTGCAAAAGTAATCATAGCGACTAGAAAAATCAGGTTTTTATTGTCTTTTCGCAAACCATCTTTTGCAATAGCTTCTCCATCAGAATCTCCTAAAAGCAAAACTTTGAGGCCTAGGAAAATTGGAATCAAACCGAGTAAGCCTAAAATCTCTTTACTAGGAATATAATTTAAGACAAATGCAAAAAGCAAACTTAGGAATATTAGACTAACAGAGCCTAGAAATTGTCCTAAATAGATGTTAATGATGTCCTTTCTACTTTTTCTTTTGGCAAAAAATAACATTAGGATAATAAGTAAGTCTACGGCTGTCCCAGAATACAGGATTATTGAAGTAACAATATTTTGAATCATAAAACACCTCATTCAAATATATTTTTGAATGTATTCTAACATTAACCTTTGTAGATGTCAACTTAAAATCCACCAATTAATAATTGCATGTCAATATTTGTATTGTGAAACTAGTTTCAGAAATATATAGTCTTAAAGTATGTCCACTGCCAATGGTTTTTTCAATATTTAAAAGGAGAGAACCAATTTGGTCCTCTCCAGGGTATAATTTTCCATCAACCCACTACAGTTGACAAAGAGCCGTTATTCTCAAATGAGACAACTCCTTTTAGTTTTTATAACCTCAGCTTCTCGGTCTCTTACCTACTTTTAATAGAAAGACTACGAAGGACGATTCTTAAAGTAGTCAGATTGTGCAATATCGAAAGATTAGATGGGCTTAACCAATTTAACAACCCAAATCCAATTAAACTTCCATTTATTACAACTGTTTCTTGAATATTTCTTTGAATTAATTTCTGCAACGATTCAGATAAAGAATTCAATTCCTCGAAGAAATCTAAACGATTATCTAATAATAAAATATCACTCATCTGCTTAGAAATATCAGCACTTTCATTCATCACAACCCCAATATCTGCAAGCGTCAAGGCAGCAGAGTCGTTTAACCCGTCTCCAACCATCAAAATAGTTCGGCCAGCTTTCTGTAATTCCTGAACCAACTGAAACTTACCATCTGGTTTTAAATCAGTATAAACGTTGTCAAATGGCAGATCTTTAACCAACTCTTCTGTTCTAGCCAACGTATCACCAGTTGCCAGAATCAGTTTTTTCCCTTGGCGCTTTAGCTTTTTCAATGCAACTTTCGCCTCGCTTCTCAAGGGAGTGTGGATACAAAACATCCCAATTAATTCTTTCTTATAAGCCAAAAACAATAAATTGTAATGAGTCTTATATTGCTCAATCAAGGCCAGCTGCTCAGAACTAATTCTTACCTGTTCGTCTTGCATTAGTACATAATTTCCAATGACAACCGATTGACCATCAATTTGCGATTTAATCCCTTTGCTTGCAACATACTGAAGCTTGCCATGCATTTCTTCGTGTTCAATGCCTTCAATTTCAGCTTGTTTAACAATTGCATTGGCAATAGGATGATAGATATGTTCCTCCAAACATGCACTTATTCTTAAAATATCTTTCTCAGTATAATCTCCGAAAGGAAGAACCTTTTCAACCAAAGGATAACTCGTCGTGATGGTACCCGTTTTATCAAACAAGAAAGTATCCACTTCCAGATATTTTTCTAATACATCACCATCTTTAATAACCATTTCTCGATTTAGACCTTCCTTTATGGCCGTAAGGTAGGCTACAGGTGTGGATATTTTTAGAGCACATGAAAAATCCACCAATAAAAAGGAAATGGCTTTTGAAAACGAACCTGTTAACAGATAAGTCAAACCAGCACCTAAGAAGTTATATTTTACAACCTTGTCTGCCATCCTAATAAAATGACGTTGTTTTGTCTTCTTACTCTCTTCAGATTTTTTCATCAGATTGATGAGTTGCAAAATACGACTGTTTATCTGATTATCAGTCACACGAATTCTTAACTCTCCTGTTTCCAAAACAGTATTCGCACATACAGAATCTCCCTCTTTCTTTTCAACAGGGAAGCTCTCTCCAGTCAAGGAACTCTCATTGACCATGCCTAATCCTGAAACCACTTGGCCGTCAAACAAGATTTCATTCCCTTGGGAGACAACTAATACATCACCTACTTGAACATCAGAACTCTTGATGCTGATGACCATGTCTCCCCGCACTAAGAAAACATCACTTTCTTTAGCAAGAAGGCTTTGTTCCAAATCTGTTGCTGTTTTTTTTAAAGACCACTGATCCAGATGATTACCCAAATCAAGCATAAACATGATGTTGCTAGCTGTCTTGGATTGGTTCATAAACAAGGACAACAAAATGGCCGAACAGTCCAAGACCTCCATGGTTAGTTCCTTGCGCGCTAAAGTTTGATAGGCTTCTTTGACATAACCCAAAGCCTGATAACAAGTCCAAATATAACGAATAGGGTAGGGTACAAAACTTCGAAACAGCAAACGCTTAATCGCTGCACCCGATACAATTGAATAAGCACTCTCTTCTCTACGAATGGGAAGAGTCATCAAGTCCGAAACTTTCCCCTTGTCAATTTTTTTTAAAAAGGCCTCTGCATTTTCTAATACAGAGAAGCCTTCTTTCATACGTAGAGTAAAGTGCTGCTGATCCATATAAAACTGAATAGAGTCGATCCCTTTTTCATCTTTAGCCAAGGAACGAAGATAATCTTGAATATCCAAGGTCAGTGAAAACGAGGACGATAATCGGATATGTTGATATCCTCTGTGTAGCACTTTAAAAGACATATTATTCACCTGTCAGGCTATCTAATTGTTCTTCTTTCTTTTCCTGTTCGTATAAATATTTAGCGTCTTGTAAAACATCATCACCGTGTTGTTTTACAACAGAAACAGATGCATCCAGTCCATCTTTCAATTTGTAAGCTTTAGCCAAGGCCTTAGAATAGCCTTTCTTAGCTTCTTTACTTGCTAAGACTTTCAAGCCAAGCGTCCCAAATGCTACCCCTCCTAAGAAGAGAGATGATTTTTTCGCAACTTTTGCGACGTTTAATACTTCTTTTAACATGTTTATTTCCTCCTTGTAACTATTGTAGCGAAAAATGACAGCAAAAGCAATTGCTGATATCTGATATATAGATAAAATTCTCTATACTGATATTTAATTATATTATGATGAAAACAATATACTTTATTTTTTGATACTGTCAATAATTATGTGTAAACACTTAAGTAGAGTTACGGAGTGTTAATTAAATAAGCTTTCAAGTGTATCAGAACATTGACCAAACCCTTTATGGATTCGTTGACTTTGCTTGAAATTATAATCTTCAAACAACGTAACTAAGTAACGTTCCAGAGCCTCCTCATTAGGAAAAAGAACCTTCTTTTTCGTTTGATGTTTGATTTCTTTGTTAAGAGACTCAATGAGGTTTGTCGAATACATGCTGTGCCAAATCTGGTAGGGAAACTGATAAAAAGTTAAAAGATTATCCGTCTTCTCCAGACTTTCCATGACTTTCCTATACTTTGGTTTCCATTCGGCGAGAAAGTCCTCTAAAGCTTGTCCTGCCATTTCTAAATTTTCAGCACGATAAATCATTATAAATTGCCCCAGAATAACCGCTCTATCTGCTCGTTTCACTTTACTAGCTAGATTTCGACTAATATGAATTAAGCAACATTGTTGTTTAGCTAATGGGTGAGCCTGACTGATAATCTGCTCAAGCCCCTTAAAGCCATCTGTAACTACAAGAGAAATCTGTTGGATTCCTTGGTTTTGAAGCTTGTCTAACAGGGTGGACCAAGAAGCATTGTTTTCTTGAGGCAACTGTGCATAGCATATCTCTATGCGACTAAAGTCGCTAGAGCTATCCTAATTGCGCACCGCCAGTTCTCATAGAAAAAAACACCTTGCAAGATGCAAAGTGTTTTCGTTTGTATTCTGCTGTCCAGTAACGAATTAACGTTTACTAAATTGTGATGCTTTACGGGCCTTTTTCAAGCCTGGTTTGGAAAGTATGAATTTCAGTTGGACTAAAAACAGCGTAATATCAAGACTTTTCTCCGCTTTTATAAAAGCGTTTTTCCAATCAAATTCAACTAATTTTATCTAAATGGTGTGGATTTTACCCCCAAAATTACAGAGAATGGAGCTGATAAACACTAAACGTTCACACCATTAGTTAAATGATTTTTTTCATCATTTTTCTTAGATGATAGAACTTCTAATTTATTTCTTATTCAAGCAAAAACAACCTGCTATAAGTAAGAAAGAGGAAGATACAAGAAAAACACGGCGTAAAAACCGATTCAGTTCATTGTCCTCAATCCTTGTCTGCTTCATTTTCTTTTACGAGATCGTTTTGTGAATCTTTTTCAGAGAGTTTTTGATCAATATACTTGTCAATGTTTTCATAAAATTCCTTAGTCGCTTCACTATCTAATGTTGGCGAGTTCTGAACTTGATTCACTTTCAATTGAACAGATTGAATACCGTAAGAGGCTTGTTTTTGGTGGAGTGTTTCTAATTCTTCTTCTGAAATCGGATCTCCAACAACCGTCAAGACCAATTCATTGTTACTTGACTTGTAGACTTGATTAATAACCGTATAATTGGCGAACTCTTTTCCTACAAACTGTTTGATCCCTTCTTTGCGCGCTTGTTCTATTGTCAGAGTAACTGCCGAATAGCTAGCTGGAAGAATCAACAATACAATCAAAGAAATCAAGCCAATTCTCATTTTAATGCTCAGCTCTTTAAATGAAGTTAAAGGAGATTTTCTCATCAAAATTCTTGTTCCAACAATGTTGGCTAGCATGATAAAGACACAGTTGATCAAGAAAAGATAGAGAGCCCCCAATAAAAATCGTACATTCCCATTAGCTAAACCATAGCCAGCAGTACAGATAGGCGGCATCAAAGCTGTAGCAATGGCTACTCCTGGCACGATATTGTTTGCTTCTTTTTTCCTTGAACCGATCACACCAGCAATCCCACCAGCAATAGCAATGAGAACATCCCAAATGGTTGGAGAGGTTCGTGCGATCAACTCGCTACTTGCATAAGACAAGGGAGAAATCCAGAAATACAGAGTCGAGACAAGCAAACTGACCAACACTTGAGTCAATAAAACCTCTAGAGATTGCTTGATTAAACGCGTATCAAAAATAGCTAAACCGAATCCCAGTCCAACAATCGGTGTCATGAGAGGTGAAATTAACATGGCTCCAATAATAACAGCTGTTGAATTCATATTTAGACCGATAGAGGCAATAAAAATTGCACACATCAAAATCGCTGTATCTCTCAATCGAACATGAAGGTCATCGTATAATTTCTCACGGTATTCCCGTGTTGAATAATTGGCAGTCATTTGTCCTCTCCTCTTTCCTTATTTAAATCGGTATAATAATTAATAATAACAGCTGATAAACAGCCAAAAAATATGAGCCCATAAATCGTCAAGAAGACACTGGTAATCCTTCCAATCAAGGTCACAGCTAGGAGATCCCCGTAGCCGACAGTCGTCGAAGTCACAAAAGCATACCAAAGACCGTCTCCGTAATTTGTGATAGCAGGTTCAACTAGGAAAAGCACGCCTCCTGACCCAAAAACAAAGGTCACAAAACTCAGAGCAAACCGAGTAAAACCCGTAACCTGTATAATATGCCATAACATTTTTAAACGTCTCATTTGTTCTCCTTATTCATACTAGCTCCTGACCGAGCCGTTTTTTCCAATAATCAAAGTGAAGATAGGACATGATCTCCATCAGAGAAAGATAGACAAACTGATAGATCTGATTTAAGCTGATTATCAACTGATATTGTTTGAAAAATGACTGGAAGAAAGACCAGATATGACTGTCTTGAATCAGTCCCTTCTTAACATCAGACAGGATATTAGCTAAAGCTCCCAAGGACTGAAACGGTAAATCCTTGACATTTATATAGATCCGGTCCACCACATCATTCAGACTGGTATCTTGGATGGCATGAAATTCTCCAAAGAGAACTCCTGCCGCTCCAAGAGTAGAAACAAATTCCACCAAATAATTTCTGAGGAAATTTTCTCAACCTTTTCCCATAATGTGTTTAGTGCCATCCATAACGATCCCAACCAGAAAAAGGAAAGAAAACAAGCAAAGAAATTTTGCCGTAAATCCCAAAAAGCTTCAAGACTTGGTGTTGTTGGTTTTTCTAACTCTAAAATCAAGATGGTCATAATAATTGCTAGAACAGCATCTGTCAATACAATTAATCTGTCTTTCTTCATCGGATTGCATCCCCTTTCTTTTTTGTAACATTCTATCTTATCGCATAATATTGGATATTCTTTCATAATCCGACTACAAACAAAAATAAACCAAAAAGTCTGTCCCTATTATGCTATATTTAACTCTAGAAGTATTCATCCATCTAATTAATAAATATATCATATTTCACAATAAATGAATACTATCAAAGATTCATCCCCTTTCACTTCATCATTTAGTGTTGCTTAGATTTATCAAAAACAACCAAATTTGTATTAATTTCAAGTATCACCTAGTTACAAAAATTTGGGGTGAACAGAAAAAGCATCCCGTATTTTTGATACGAAATGCTTTCAATAAGTTTAAATAAGTTTTAACGTTTACTAAATTGTGATGCTTTACGAGCTTTTTTCAAGCCTGGTTTCTTACGTTCTACCATACGAGCATCACGAGTAAGAAGTCCAGCGCGTTTAAGAGAATCGCGGAAGTCTGGGTCTACTTGAAGAAGGGCACGAGCGATACCGTGACGGATAGCTCCTGCTTGTCCTCCGTAACCACCACCGTTAACGTTTACGAAAACGTCGTATTGACCAACAGTTGAAGTAACTGCAAATGGTTGGTTGATAACCAAACGAAGGTCAGCGTGTGGGATATACTCTTCAACATCTTTTTTGTTTACAGTGATTTTACCAGTTCCTGGAACAAGGCGAACGCGTGCAACAGCGTTTTTACGACGTCCAGTACCTGCATATTGTGCTTGTGACATAGCTTATTTGTTCCTTTCCTTAGATAAGTCCTGAAATATCAAGAACTTCTGGTTGTTGCGCAGCGTGAGTGTGCTCAGCGCCTACAAATACTTTCAATTTCATACCTTGAGCACGGCCAAGAGTATTGTGTGGAAGCATACCTTTAACTGATTTTTCGATCAAACGAACAGCGTTCTTAGAGCGAAGTTCACCAGCAGTGATAGATTTCAATCCACCTGGGTACATTGAGTGAGTATAGTAAACTTTATCAGTAGCTTTTTTACCAGTCAATTTAACTTTTTCAGCGTTGATAACGATTACGAAGTCACCTGTATCAGTGTGTGGTGTGAATGTTGGTTTGTTTTTTCCACGAAGTACGCTTGCTACAACAGCAGAAAGGCGTCCAAGAGGTACATCAGTAGCGTCAACTACGTACCATTTGCGTTCAACTTCACCTGGCTTAGCCATGTATGTTGTTTTGTTCATGATTTCTCCTATTTGAATATCGTTTTTGTTTACAGGGCGGATGTTCCGGTCCGCAAGTTATTTGAAAGGTTCCGGGGCCTTACAAATGGGGTAAACAATACCGCCTACTATCATACCAAATTTTTAGGCCAAAAGTCAATATCTTTGCCGGAAATATTTCACTTTTTAGCTTGTTTTCGTTTTCAAGTTTGTTTCTTAATCTCGGTCGTTTTTTGCGAAGCCAAATAAAGCTAAAGTTCCCGGTCCAACGTGGGTTGCAATAACTGGTCCAAGTGGTTCAATCAAAACTTCTTTCACTCGGCCATCTGCTAAGAGCTGTTCCTTCAGATTCTCAGCATCCTGATCAGCATCTGCATGAGCAATCACTGCTCGATCATCTGCTATATTTTCTAAAAGCATGCGAACACACTCTGCCTGAGCCTTCTTCTTTCCTCTTACCTTGGCAATTGGTTTCAAACTTCCATCCGCTTGAACTGCAATAATTGGCTTGATACTAGCCAGACTACCGATCATGGCAGCTGTTTTTGAAATTCTTCCGCCCCGCACCAAGTGATTCAGATCATCCACTAAGAAATAGGTTTGGACTTTTGGTCGCAAAGCTAGTAAAATATTCAAGGTCTCAGTTAGTGATTTACCTTCTGATCGTGCTTCGACAGCCTTCATTACCAGAAGCCCTTCCCCCATAGAAGCAGCCTGACTCTCAAGAATCTCAATCACAGCCTGAGGATAGTCTTCCAAGACAATGTCCCGAGCCATAACAGCGCTTTGATAGGTCCCAGATAGCAAGGAAGCAAAAGCTACATACAACAGTGGTGTGCCAGCTTTCGCATATTCTCTAAAGACATCCTCAAACTGACCTACATTAATTTGGCTGGTAGTTGGTTGGCTTCCTGCCTTCATCTTTTCAAGCAAGGTTCTACTGGTTAGTTTGTTTTCCCCTACTGTTTCATAGGTCACTCCATCCAGCTGAATGGTCAAGCCTAGGATTGTAACATCGTGTTCAGCTGCCCATTTTTCAGACAGGTCTGTTGTAGAATCCGTTAAAATTTTAAAGGTCATCTTTTTTCTCCATCATTTTTTAGTTCCCACAGAAGCGTTTCTCCATGGATATAAGCGGGTTATTAGTGGTGCTTTGAATGACCACCTTATTGGGACTAGCTATTAAACATTCTTGCTTTTAGGAAAGTTATTTCGCTAGGTTAATCCAAAACAGGACTGACACCTTGAAAACCTTTCAAATCAAAAATATATTGGAAATATTCATCTTGTGGATCTTTTAAAATCAGGTTTGCTCTATCATTAAGCAATTCAATACAAGTCCATTCCCCATCTAAACACTCAACATCATATTTTTTATCTTCTAAAAATAAATTTGTTAATTGTACTTCTGGATATTTATTTTGGAAAGAAACCATCCCAGAGTTGTCATTTCGGTATGCAAGCACAGGAACTTCAACTTTTTGAGCCCCCATATAAAAGGAACTCATACACCTCTTTTCAGCAAGGCACTCATATTTTCCTTTTACATAATTCACAATCTCTTTATTTAAAATTGTAGAAAAATTGAGAATGCTGATGAAATCCGTCTTAGCACTGGATAAGGTTTCGACCTCAACCAGATATTTCAAAGTGCCATTTACTTGGCTTTCTTGACCGTATAAATCCGTGCAATTCAGGGAATATTGGGTCAACAAATCCTCTAAAGGATATTGATCTGCTTCCTCAGTGATTTCAAAGCAAAAGCAATAATTATCTTCTCCTTTATTATGATAGATATCATAAATAATCGGTTCAAACTTTTCTGTTTGATATTTTTCTAACTCATAACTTCCAAGTACTTGCATTAGTCCACCCGATTTCTAAAGACTTCATACATGAGAATAGCTGCTGCGACACTGGCATTGAGGCTTTGGACATGGCCATTCATGGGAATCGTCAGCATTTCGTCCACCTGCTTCTTGATGTTGCTGGAAATACCCTTGCCTTCGTTGCCGATAATGAGAGCCAGCTTGCCTGCCGTATTCCATTTATGGGAAGGCGTCCCCTGCATATCTGTACCGAAAATCCAGAAACCAGCTTCCTTAAGCTTGTCCAGAGTCTGGCTGAGATTGGTCACACGGGCAATGGGAATATGCTCAATGGCACCCGTTGAAGTCTTGGCTACGACTGGTGTCACACCGACCGCCCGATGCTTGGGAATGATGACTCCAGCCACATTGGTTGCGTCAGCCGTCCTCAAGATAGAGCCCAAATTGTGCGGGTCAGTCAGCCCGTCCAAAATCAATAATAGTGGATTGTCTTCCTGCTCTGCTTTTTTCAACAGAACCTCGAAGTCAGTATAGGCGAACTCTGCGACTCGCAGAACAAAGCCCTGGTGAACGGCTCCGTCAGTCATTTCCTGCAAGGTCTTCTTGGGCGTCCAGGAGATCGAAACCTTTTTTTCTGCAGCTAAATCTTTGATTTTATCGACCTTTTTGCCACGCAGGTCATCTTGAATGTAGAGTTTATTTCCAGTGTTGGCAGCGAGCGCTTCTGTCACCGCATGCACACCGTAGACAATATCGTTTTTTTCCATGTTTTCAGTATAACATAAATGCCTCCTAAATTGCGACAGCTTTTACTGAACAAAACAAGAAATCCGAATTGAAGGAATCATCCTAACCAACTTTATACTCTAGTCATGATATAATAAAGCGACTCTAGAAAAAGAAAGTTGACTCATATGTCCCTTCTCCACCGAACGATCAAACTGATGCTCGCCACCTGCCTAGCGGCTTGGCTAGCAAAAACTTTAGGATTAGCTTATTCAGTCTCTGCTGGTATTATTGCTCTTTTGAGTGTTAGCGATACTCGCAGGAGCACAGTCAAACTAGCTAGAGACCGCTTTTTATCGACCATATTGGCTCTGGCTATTGGAAGCTTAGCCTTTCGCTTTCTAGGTTTTAATCTCGGAGCATTGGCCCTCTATATCGCAATCTACGTTCCCCTAGCTTTTCAACTCGGGTGGGAAATTGGCATTACCCCCAGCACCGTTCTGGTCAGCCATCTGCTCTTAGAAAAATCCACCTCCTGGTCACTCCTTAGCAATGAGCTTGCTCTATTTCTCATTGGAACTGGCTTTGCTCTTTTAGCCAATCTCTACATGCCCTCGCGTCAAGAGGAGATTAACAGCTATCATGAGCAAGTGGAAGAACAACTGAAAAAGATTCTCCTTCGTTTTGAATACTTTTTAAAATCAGGGGACGGACGAAACGACGCGACCCTAATAAAAGAGCTTGATACAACTCTAGAACAAGCCTTGAATCTGGTCTACTTGGACCGCTCTAACCATCTCTTTCATCAAACCAACTACCATATCCACTATTTTGAAATGCGAAGAGCTCAGAATCGTATCTTGCTGGATATGGCAAGTAATATCAATACCTGTCGCCTAGCAGCTAGCGAAAGCTTGATTTTAGCCCGCCTCTTCTCTCAGACTGCTAAGCAACTGAGCCAAGAAAATCCTGCCCGAGACCTTTTGGACGAGATTGACAACTATTTGACCGTATTTCGTGAAAGGCCACTCCCTAAAACCCGCCAGGAATTTGAAACACGCGCTATGCTCCTTCAGCTCCTGCGGGACTTGGAAACCTTTATTAAGCTAAAGGTTGATTTTTATAGAAATTATCAAGAAGAAACAAATTAACTCTTTCTACACAAAATACAGAAGGAACCAAAAAATTTTGGTTCCTTTTTTACATTAAGAAAGTAGGTTATTCTTTTAAGTGATAAGAATAGCTTGCGACTACAACATCTTCGTACCACTTTAAATAATATTTCAATTTTAAACTCATTTGATTATGAAGGATATTTTGCCAGCTCTTTTTAGGGATAAACTGAGGAACCAAGACGGTCACTGTTCTTCCTTCTTTTTTAGCCCGCTTTGCCACCTTGATCACATACTGAACTGTCGGCGTAATGATATTGCGGTAGCTAGTCGTAACTGTCTCAAATCGGATATCAGGGAAGTAGTCTGCAAATTCCTCTGCGACTTCAGCATCCTTTTTGGCAGTCTCAGCTGTTGAGACGTGCATTGCGACAACATCGTCCCCAATACTACGAGCATAGCTCATTGCTCCAACACTAACTCTGGTGACATTTCCGACTAGTACAATTACTGTATTGCCTGTGTAATTCTGACGCTCGATATGTTCTTCTAATCTAAGCTGTCTTGCGACTCTGTTGTAGTGCTGTTTAATAGCTAAAAACAGCCATGTCAAGACAATGATAATTGGAAAGAAGGGCCAAATATCGCCGAGACGGAATAAAAGTAAAATAAGAACAATCCCGTAACAAATAACAGCACCAAGGATATTCGCAACTGAATGCTTCAAGAAATCTTTTCCAAACTTTTTCTTCCAATGGACAACCATACCAGTTTGAGAGAGGGCGAAGGGCACAAATACACCAATGGTATACAGGGGAATCAAACGCTCTGTATTCCCCTTAAAAATCCACAAGAGAGCAATAGCCCCAAAGGCTAATGTAAAAATCCCATTTGAATAGCTTAGGCGATCTCCTTTTTCCATATACATATGTGGCATATATTTATTTTTAGCCATATTGTAAGAAAGTACAGGGAAAGCTGAGAAACCTGTGTTGGCTGCAACTGCCAAAATCAAAGCTGTTGACAATTGAAAAACATAGAATAAGACACGACCAAGTGGAGAACCTCCCAAGATAGCCTGAGCCATCTGAGCCAAGGTAGTTACACCTTTGACAGGAACAATCCCAATCCAATAGTTCAAGAAAGTGATTCCTGCAAACATGATTCCTAGGATTAAAGCCATAATTGATAGGGTTGTTGCAGCATTGTGAGCCTTTGGCTTCTTGAAAAAGGGAACTGAATTAGATATGGCTTCCACTCCAGTCAAGGAAGCAGAACCACTAGTAAAGGCACGTAACAATAGGATCAAACTTACTCCAGTAATAGAAGTGCCAATATGAGCAGTTGCGTGATATTCCAAGTTTCCCGTCATGATTTGCACAAAACCAAAACCAATCAACAATAACGTGCTGACAATAAAAAGATAGACAGGAATCATTAAGGAAGTCGCTGATTCTTTTAGCCCTCGTAAATTCATTAGCATCAATAAGAGGACTAGCAAGACTGAGATATGTAGGTTGTAAGGGTGTAAGATAGGAATCGCTGAGGTAATGGCATCCGCTCCAGAAGCAACTGAAACAGCTACAGTCAACATATAGTCTACCAGTAAACTTCCACCCGCAATTAAGCCTGCTGTTGGAGAAAGATTTTCTGTCGTTACCATATAAGCTCCTCCTCCTTGAGGGTAAGCATGGATAACCTGACGATAAGAAATGGTTAAACTCGCTAATAAAACCAATACAACAATTCCTATTGGAAGTGACCACCAAATCGCTCCGACAGACACAGAAGTTAAGACCAGAACTACCTGCTCTGGTCCATAAGCGATGGAAGATAAGGCGTCACTAGAGAGCATAGCCAAGGCCTGTAGTTTTGTCAATAAATGACCATCCTCTCCTTCTTTACCGGATTTTAATGGACGTCCAATAAAAAATCCTTTTAACTTGGAAAACATAAGTTCCTCCTCAATTAAAAAATAAGGGCTATTCTACTCTTTTTCAGAAAACATGTCAATAGTTTTCTGAAATTTTTTGAGTTTTAAACAATCTTTCTTTGTTCAACAGTGTGAGATAGTAGCAATTAGAAGGTTGTGAGAAAGACTCTGTCATCCTATCCCTAAGGATAAAAAGTGAATAATTCAAGCTCATATTCTCCAAAGTCCATCAGCCATTACTTATAGGAAGTGCCGTCTCAACTATGAAGTTTTTAACCTATCAAGCACGGATTATAAGATATGATAGCAAAAACCGAGCATGGATATCCATGCTCGGTTTTGATAACTAAATTTTCTTCATTGTAAAAAACATTAATAAACTGTCTTTTCAGTTTCTTTATCGAAGAAGTGTGCTTTATTCAGGTCAAAGCCAAGGTCAATACCTTCACCTGTTTGCAAGTAGTCACGTGCATCTACTTTTGCGATAAATTCGTTTTTACCAACTTGGCAGTACAAGTGAGACTCTGAACCAAGCAACTCTGATACAGAGATTGTTGCGTGTACTACTGAGTCAGGGAAAGTTTCAAGGAAAGCAGGTTCTGTATTGATATCTTCTGGACGGATACCAAAAATCAATTCTTTACCTTCGTAGCCTTTTTCTTTCAGAACTTTCAAGATCCCTTCTGGCACTTTCAATCTTACACCTTCAGTAACGATCTCGTTGCCTTCAAGCTTCACATTGATGAAGTTCATAGCTGGGCTTCCGATAAAGCCAGCAACAAATTTATTGACAGGGTGTTTGTAAAGTTCTTGTGGTGTACCAACTTGCTCTACGCGACCAATTGTACCAGTTCCTGATGGGTTCTTAGTTGCTGACATGATAACGATACGGTCAGCCAAAGTCATCGCTTCTGTTTGGTCGTGTGTTACGTAGATAGTTGTTGCTCCGATACGACGGTGGATTTTAGCGATTTCAGCACGCATGGATACACGAAGTTTTGCATCCAAGTTTGACAAAGGCTCGTCCATCAAGAATACTTTTGCATCACGGACAATAGCACGTCCCATGGCAACACGTTGACGTTGACCACCAGAAAGGTCAGCCGGTTTACGGTCCAAGAATTCTTTCAATCCAAGAATTTCAGCAGCTTCTTGAACACGTTTGTCGATATCTTCTTTGCTGTATTTACGCAATTTCAAACCGAAGGCCATGTTGTCGTATACAGTCATGTGAGGGTAAAGGGCATAGTTTTGGAAAACCATGGCAATATCACGGTCTTTTGGTGCCACATCGTTAACCACTCGACCATCAATTGAACATTCACCTTCTGTGATGTCTTCAAGTCCAGCAATCATACGAAGAGTTGTAGATTTACCACATCCTGAAGGTCCTACAAATACGATAAATTCTTTGTCTTGAATTTCCAAGTTGAAATCTTCAACAGAATAGTGTTCACTATTTGGATATTTTTTGTAAATATTTTTTAGGTTTAATTCTACCATGATAGGCTCCTTTTAAATTTATACTCTTATTATATTTGAAAGCGTTTTACAATGCTATGGCAAACTGCCTAAAATAAAAAAAATGTTTTGTGCAGCCTGCACAAAACATCAAAATAGATCTTTTAAAATGATATGGTAACAGAGTGATAAATCCGTCAACTCTTTTAACTGCAAGCCTGTCAACTCCTCCCACTTATCCAAGCGATATTGGAGAGTATTCCTGTGAATATAAAGTTGCTGAGCTGCCTTGGTCACAACTGCTCCATTTTCCCACAAAGCTAAGATAATCTCGGTTAATTGCTCTTGCCCTTCTATAAGCTGATGCAGTTTTCTCTTCAGAGGAAGAAGGGTGTCCTTAGCCTCATCCAAGCCCCATAAAAAGAGCTGTGAGAAGGACAAAACAAAAGAGTGCTGATAACGATTAAGCCATTGGGTAAAGAGTTTGCTTTCAGCCTGGTAGAGCTGAGGAAACTCAACTTTTGCCGATTTAGGCCAGACTTGTCCAATCAAAACAGCCAAACGCAGGTTAAAGTCATATTCAACAGCTGACAAGACATCCCTCAACAAGTCTTTAACAGCCAATTGTTGCCCCTGATCAAGAACAAAAATATAGTCTTGCGGGCTGGTCTGAAAATATGCGATTTTATTGGTCAAAAGAGTTCGCATCATGTCCAGCCAGGCTGAAATAGATTCTGCCTCATAATGGAAAAGGTGACAATGAATAAACTGCAGCGCCTCAACCTCATGGGGAAGCGTCTCTTCGGACTCAGATACCAAATATCTATGCCAGGGATTTTGTGAAAAAACGGACTTTTTTTCTGTTAGTAGAGCAAGCAGTTGCTGTTCTCGATCTGTTAAATCTTCTGTCGCCAAAACTAGCCAATGTTGCCGATCAAGACGAAGTGAGACTTTCTGGCTATCTTGACTGGGTTTATCTTGTAGACTAGCCTTTGGAAACAAAGCTAGCAGTTCATTTGTTTTCATGAGTAGCTTCCTCCACTCGTTTGACACACCAGTCAATTAATTCTTCCAAGCGTTCGATTTCTTCCGTCATATGCAGGTAGCCCATGACCGCTTCAAAACCAGTAGACATACGGTAAGTAACAATATCTGCATTCTTGGCCTTGGTGTGACTATTAGCATTGCGGCCACGCTTGTAGATATCCTCTTCCTTTTCCGTCAGAATCCCTTCTTCCAGCATGAGAGAAATGAGGTTGGCCTGAGCCTTGGCAGAAACGAACTTGGTCGCCTCCCTATGCAGCTGATTGGGCTTGGTCAGCCCCTGAAAAATCAGGTGACGTCTTATATACATGGAGTAGACAGCATCTCCCTCAAAGGCGAGGGCAATGCCGTTAATCAGGTTGACATCAGTCACGGGTCCACCTCACTCCGTCCTTGGTATCTAAAAGCTTGATGCCCTGAGCGGCCAAGTCATCCCGAATACGGTCTGCAGTCACAAAATCCCGATTAGCACGCGCCACTTGGCGTTCCTCAATCAAGCGCTCAATGTCCGCGTCCAGGACTTCTTCTACAAAAACAATACCAAAAACTTCTAAGAGCTTGGCAAATGCTTCCTTAACTTCAGCGGTGTAATTGCCAGAATTGATCCACTTGGCTAACTCGAAGACAACCGTGATACCGTTGGCCGCATTGAAATCTTCGTCCATAGCAGCGGTGAATTTATCCAGAAAGGCTTGCAGCTGATCAGAGTCTGCCTTACCCGTGAAAGGCTGCTCATAGGTATTCTTCAAATACTTAAGATTGGTCGCTGCATCATGAACAGCTTTTTCCGTGAAATTAATCGGCTTACGATAATGCTGGGTAGCAAAGAAGAAACGCAGCACCTGACCATCAATAGTCTTGAGGGCATCGTGAACAGTGATAAAATTGCCTAAAGACTTGGACATCTTAACATCGTCAATGTTGACAAAGCCATTATGCATCCAGTAGTTGGCAAAAGTCTGACCAGTCTTGGCCTCTGACTGGGCGATTTCATTAGTATGATGAGGAAACTCTAGGTCTGCTCCTCCACCGTGGATATCAATAGTATCGCCCAAGATCTCCGTCGACATGACCGAACACTCGATATGCCAGCCCGGACGGCCTGCTCCCCAAGGGCTGTCCCAGGAAATCTCACCTGGCTTAGCTGCCTTCCAGAGAGCAAAGTCCACTGGATTTTCCTTACGAGCAGTCTCCTCATCTGTCCGGCCAGAAGCACCCAACTCCAAGTCTGCCAAGGTTTTATTGGCTAATTTGGCATAATTGTGAGACTTTTCCACTCGGAAATAGACATCGCCCTCTGACTCATAGGCATAGCCTTTGTCAACCAAGTCCTCAACAAAACGGATGATGTCAGCCATAAACTCCACCACCCGCGGATGACGAGTCGCAGGTTTTACACCCAGAGCTGAGACATCCTCACGAAAAGCTGCGATATACTTATCAGCCACTTCTTTTGGTGTGATGCCTTCTTCCTTGGCGCGATGGATAATCTTATCATCTACATCTGTAAAATTGGAAATATAATTGACCTCAAATCCCCGATACTCAAAATAGCGACGAACTGTGTCAAAAGCTACTGTTGAGCGGGCATTGCCGACATGGATATAGTTATAAACCGTCGGACCGCAGACATACATGCGAACCTTGCCCTCTTCAATGGGCACAAATTCACGTAGGCTGCGGGTCATGGTGTCGTAAATTTTAATCATGCGGTCCACTCCCTTCTCTATTTCTGACTTTTTCGGCTGAAAACCAGCTCTGCAAAAGGGCCAAATTGTCTGAGGCTATCCAGTTGGTAAAAGCGCTGCCCTTCCTCTTGGGTAAAGAGGGGAACCCCCTTTCCTAGGATAAGGGGCGCTATCTGAATAATGAGGTGGTCGAAAAGATCCGCATCCAAGAGCGGTCTTACCAAGGAATTACTACCAATCACAAAGACATTTTTGCCTTTGTCAATCTGGTGAACAAAGTCCACCACATCCCCAGCTACTGGCTGGTAATTGCTGACAGGCAGGTGCCTATCATGCGTAAAGACATAGTTTTCCGTAGCTTGATAAAAACTTTCTACATCTTGCAAATCTTGGATTTCCTCAAAGGTCCGCTTGCCCATGATGGTGATATCCATTTGCCTGTAAAAGTCATCATAGCCTGTATCCTCTACAGAACCAAGCTGATGCAGCCAGTCTATCCTGTGCTGACTGTCTGCCAAGTAGCCATCCATGGTGATACAGCCGTAAAAATATACTGCCATTCTTGTAGTTACCTTTCTAGTTCCTTTGCTATTGTCAAAGCGATAGTGAAAAAAGTCATGGCATCAGCTGTCCGCTCAGCATGGCGGGCATCCCAGGTTCGGTTATGATGATCCACATAGTCAGCTGTGTAGAAGAACTGATAAACCTTTGTCTTACGAAATTGGCTCCAAGCCATGATAGCCGAAGCTTCCATGTCCACCACTTGGGCACCAGCAGCCAAGCGACGCTTGACCTTATCAGGCGTTTCTCGATAAAAGGCATCAGTCGTCCAAGACTTGGTGCGGATATGCTCGATATTGTGCTTGTCAAAGATGGCTTCTAGCTCGATTAGCAGAGACTCGTCATAGGATACTTCGTCACCCGCTGGGGCATAGTGATAGCTAGTTCCTTCATCTCGCAATGCAACCGCAGGCAGGATAATTTTATCCGCCTCAATTGAGCGGTCCAAAACGCCACAGGAACCTAAAATGATAAAATTTTTGAAGCCTCTGGCCGCCAACTCTTCCAGCTGGCCAACTATCATCGGAGCCCCAATTGGAGCCAACATAACTGCTAGCTTGCTAGGACCTTGACCATAAATATACCATGGATGCTGTCCGTTTATGCTTTTCAAATAGCCTCCTGGATAGACTTCTTCTGACTCAATCAAACGTTTCAGAATTTCCCCATTAAAGGACAGGATGATGGTTTCGCATACCTCACCCTTGGCATGGACTGGCTTTTCAGTTGGCTCAATAACTGCTGCTACATCTTCAAATTCCTCTAATAGCATAAGTTCTCTTTCTTTAAGGCTCCAGCAAATCCAGCTTCATCTTTTCTATGCGGCGTAGCTTGGTCTCATCTTTTTTGGCTTCACTGATATAGCGAGCCCATTCGCGCTGGTGGCTAGGGGGCAGTTTTGTAAAGCGCTCCTTGGCGGGACCGTCCAAGTGCTCTTTCAGTTCAAGGACTACCTGCTTTAAAATAGTATCTGATAAATCTGACATGTCGATCCCTCCTGTCATATTTTACTTAGATAACTTTGCCAACCTTTCCTACAGACTTGACGAATGGTGGCTGGCTTCACGGGCATGCTCGAGTTTATTGACGTAGTACTCCCGTTTTTCTTCGACTTCGTGGATAGTCGGCTCATCCTTCTGTCCATGAACTCGGACAATTTTAGCAGGAATTCCGACAACTGTCACATCACTAGGAACATCTGCCACAACAACTGCTGCAGCACCGACCTTAGCATTTTCGCCGATTTCTACCGGTCCGATAACTTGGGCATGAGCAGATATAAGCGCTCCTTTGCGAACGGTAGGATGGCGTTTGCCACAGTCTTTCCCTGTTCCCCCAAGAGTCACCCCATGATAGAGGAGAACTCCCGTCTCAACAATCGCTGTCTCTCCAATCACTAGGCCACTGCCATGGTCAATAAAGACACCTGATTCAATCTGGGCTCCAGGGTGAATCTCTATCTGGGTCCAAAAGCGCCAGAATTGACTGTGCATTCGTGCTAATAGCTTGAAACCACGCTTCCACAAAAAATGAGAAAGACGATGAGCTGCCAAGGCTTTAATCCCTGGATAAGTCAAGAGGACTTCTAGGGAATTTCGAGCTGCTGGATCATTTTCTTTTACAATATCAATGGTTTCTTTCCACCACCCCATCTTCTTCTCCTTTCATGATGTAAAAAACAAGGGAGCTGGCCCAAGAATTGCAACGCAACTGAGCCCTACTACTCCTTGTTTGTCTTTTATTCTTCTGTTTGAGCAAGAGGTGCTTCTTCATGTTTCTTATGAGGATGCCCCTTATCATGATGCTTATCTGATTTTTCAGGTTTAGGCGGACGTGGCAAAAGTGCTTTCATGGAAGCATCTACCCGGCCTTTGGCATCAATCTTGATAACCTTGACATCTACTTCATCACCGATTTGTACGACATCTTCGACATTATTGGTCCGAGTCCAAGCTAACTCTGAGATGTGAACCAGTGCATCCGTCTTGTCAAAGAGATTGACAAAAGCACCGAATTTCTCAATCCGAACAACCTTGGCATGGTAAACTTCATCCACTTTTGCTTCGCGGACCAAGCCAGCAATGATTTCTTTGGCACGATTAATCGCGTCTTGGTCGCTAGAGTAGATGGACACATTTCCTTCTTCATCAATGTCAATCTTAACACCGGTCTCAGCGATAATCTTATCAATGGTTTCCCCACCTTTTCCGATGACAATCTTAATCTTGTCCACATCAATCTTGATGGTGTCGATTTTCGGAGCGGTCGGAGCCAATTCAGGACGTGGAGCTGGAATTGTCGCTTCAATCAAGTCCAGAATTTCAAAGCGGGCTTTCTTAGCCTGATCAAGAGCTTCTGTCAGGATTTCCGCTGTAATTCCTTCAATCTTGATATCCATTTGGAGAGCTGTAATACCTTCACGAGTACCAGCTACCTTAAAGTCCATATCACCAAAATGGTCTTCCAAACCTTGAATGTCCGTCAGAACCGTGTAGTTGCTACCATCTGAAATCAAGCCCATGGCAATACCTGCAACCGGTGCCTTAATCGGCACACCACCGGCCATCAGAGCCAAAGTACCCGCACAGATAGAGGCTTGGGAGGAAGAACCGTTTGATTCCAAGACTTCTGCTACCAGACGAATCGCGTAAGGAAACTCTTCCAAGCTAGGCAAGACTTGCTCCAAGGCACGCTCCCCAAGAGCACCGTGTCCAATTTCACGACGACCAGGAGCCCCATAACGGCCTGTCTCACCGACAGAATATTGCGGGAAATTATAGTGATGCATGAAGCGTTTCTTGTATTCTGGATCCAAGCCGTCAACAATTTGCGTTTCTCCCATTGGTGCCAAAGTCAGAACAGACAAGGCTTGGGTTTGCCCACGAGTAAAGAGACCAGAACCATGCACGCGCGGCAGGTAATCCACTTCCGCATCCAGCGGACGGATTTCATCAACCTTACGACCGTCAGGACGGACCTTATCTTCCGTAATCAAACGGCGCACTTCTGCATGCTCCATTTGTTCCAAGATTTCAGCCACATCACGCATGATACGGTCGAATTCTTCATGGTCTGCGTATTTCTCTTCATAAACTGCTGTGACTTGGTCTTTAACAGCCTGAGTTGCGGCTTCACGCGCCAGCTTTTCTTCTACCTGAACAGCCTTTTGCAAATCGCTGTTATAGGCTGCGATAATCTCTGCCTGCAGCTCTTCATCAACATGCAGCAATTCTACTTCTGCTTTTTCCTTGCCGACTGCTGCGACAATTTCTTCTTGGAAGGCAATCAATTCTTTGACCGCTTCGTGCCCTTTGAGAAGAGCTTCCAGCATGATATCTTCAGACAGTTCCTTGGCTCCAGATTCTACCATATTGATAGCATCTTTGGTACCAGCCACTGTCAGTTCCAAAAGTGAAACTTCTTTTTGTTCCTTGCTAGGGTTGATGATGAATTCGCCGTCTACATAGCCGACTTGAACTCCTGCGATAGGGCCATTAAAAGGAATATCTGAGATAGAAAGAGCCAGAGAGCTACCGAACATAGCAGCCATTTGAGGAGAAGCATCTTCGTCATAAGAAAGAACCGTATTGATAACCTGAACTTCATTGCGGAAGCCTTCCGCAAACATAGGGCGAATCGGACGGTCAATCAAGCGGGCTGTCAAAGTCGCATCCGTAGACGGACGACCTTCGCGCTTGTTAAAGCCACCAGGATATTTCCCAGCCGCATACATTTTTTCCTCATAGTTGACCTGCAATGGGAAAAAGTCACCAGTAGCCATCTTTTTGGACATGGTTGCCGCAGTTAAAACGGTACTTTCTCCATATCGAACAACGGCGCTGCCATTTGCCTGCTTTGCAACCTGACCGGTTTCAACTACCAGCTCACGACCTGCAAAAACGGTTTTAAAAACTTGTTTTGTCATAAAGACTCCTTGCCGAGCACATGCTCAAATTTTTTCATACGCCTTGGCTACAAAGATCAAGATACTAAGCCGTTAAGCAACTCAAAGGAAAATAGGAAAGCGAGCGACGGAGCGACTGCTCCTAGATAGATTTATCTTTTTCCACAGAGTTGTAGGCGTGTTCAATTCTCAAGATACTAAGACCGTCAAAAAGCAAAGTAAAAATAGGAAACTCGCGAAGTCTTCGATGAAGACAAGACAGTTTATCTTTTTTACACAGCTTTTAGGTCGTGTTCAGTTCATCAAGATACTAAGACCTTAAGCAACTCATAGGAGGTGTTCAGTTAGCACTGTGACTTTAATATCATGGCCTTAGTAGCTTATTATATCCTCATCTTTGTATCAAGCACGTACAGACCTTATTTTACCACAATTTCGGGCAAAATAAAAAGACTGAAAATTGCTTTTTTTCTATAAAAGCACTGAAAATCCATTTTTCTTTTCTATAGCTGATTATAGTTGGCTGTCAAAGTTCGTTTTTTCCTTTCGATTCACCACATATGAGAGTGGTATAGCCTTCATTCACTTTTCAAAGTGAACTTCTTGCTTTATAATAAATACAGTGACTCATTTCCAACATATAAAGGAGACAATCGTGCAAGATCATCAAACAGTTGAAAAGAAAGATTTTTTCTCACTCCTTGCGACAGCCTTAGTCTGCTTTGCAGGTATCTTATCTGAAACCAGTATGAATGTAACCTTCCCGCATCTAAATAAGGTCTTTGGGTTAGGATTAGGAACACTGCAATGGATTACAACAGGATATTTATTAGCAGTGGCCATTACGATTACTTTAGGAGCGACCTTAGCCCACAATTGGAAAGAGAGAACCATCCTCTTTACTGCTTTGGCCAACTTTTGCTTGGGAACTCTGATTGCCATGTTGGCTCCAAGCTTTCCCATCTTGATGGTAGGGAGAATCCTACAAGGAGGAGCTACTGGATTAGCCATTCCTTTGCTCTTTAACTTGATCGTTGAGCGTGTTCCTAAGCAAAAAATTGGAACCTACATGGGCTTGTCTGGGATGGTGGTCAGTCTAGCACCAGCAATTGGACCGACTTACGGTGGTTTTATGATTAGTCGTTTTGACTGGCATATGATTTACACCTTTATTCTTCCAGTTCCAATTATTTCCTTTATCCTTGGCTTTTTCTTTTTAAAAAATTCCGAGAAGTCTAGGAAACGGGCCTTTGATCTTCTCTCATTTCTCCTCTTAGCAAGCTCACTCGTCTTTGCCATTGTAGCCATTTCCAGCTTAGAAGAAGGACATATCGATTGGCTCTATCTTGTTCTTTGCGTAGTGCCACTAGCTTTCTTTATCTATCGGAGCTTGAAGATTGAACATCCATTCTTAGATATTCGGATTTTAAAGCAACCAACAGTCTTATTGGCTATTTTACCCTTCTTCATTTTTCAATTTATCAATCTATCGGCCAATTTTCTGATTCCCAACTTCCTGGTCATAGAAAAAGACATTTCAACCGCTCAGGCAGGCTTCGCACTGCTTCCAGGAACCATGCTCGGAGCCTTCCTTTCTCCTCTCTTTGGTAAACTCTATGATAGAAAAGGTCCGAAACCAACCCTATTTACAGGAAATTCACTTCTTTTCCTTGCTGTATTCTTGCTCCTTATCTTCACAAAAGAACTCACCTTAACAGCTGTTATTGCGATTTATATTTGCTTTACCTTGGGGCGAAACATGGCCTTTAATAACACACTAGCCCTAGCGACGACTCAAGTTGATAAAGAAAAAACCGCAGATACGACTGCGCTCTTTCAGCTGGCCCAGACCTTTGCGGGCGCTATAGGTACCGCAGTAACGGCTGTCATCGCCAATCAAGCTCCAAATATGACAAAAGGAACTCAAGACGTCTTCACCCTTTTATTGGGCTTGGTTCTCTTCGTATTCTTGTCTTATTTATTGCTTTTTAAAAGGATTGCTACAAAGAAACATTGACTTTTATACTCAAATGACAAACATCTAAAAATTACTGACTTATCTTTCTCCTCCAAAGACATTTTGGGGGATTTTTTGCTATACTATTTCTATATATGACAAAAGGAGTAGACTATGGAACAAAAACATCGTTCTGAATTTCCGGAAAATGAACTCTGGGACCTAACGGCCCTTTACCAAGACCAAGAGGACTTCCTGCGAGCCATTGAGAAGGCCAGAGAGGATATCAAAAAATTCGTCCGTGATTATCAAGGCAAGCTTAGCACTTTCGAAGATTTTGAGCAGGCATTTGCTGAGTTAGAGCAGATTTATATCCAAATCAGCCATATCGGCAACTACGGTTTTATGCCACAGACCACTGACTATGGTGACGAGAGCTTTGCGCAGATTGCCCAAGCAGCTATGGAGTTTGAGACTGAGGCCAATGTCGCACTCAGCTTCTTTGACGACGCCTTGGTCGGTGCAGACGAAGCTGTCTTGGAGAGACTAGGCCAAGAGCCCCATCTAACCTCAGCTATCCGTCAGGCTAAAATCAAAAAAGCCCACTATTTGGGAGCAGATGTCGAAAAAGCCTTGACTAATCTGGGCGAAGTCTTCTACAGTCCACAGGATATTTACACTAAGATGCGGGCTGGCGACTTTGCTATGGCTGACTTTGAAGTAGGCGGAAAAGTTTACAAAAACAGCTTTGTCACCTATGAGAATTTCTACCAAAACCATGAAAATGCAGAAATCCGCGAAAAATCTTTCCGATCTTTCTCTGATGGCCTTCGCAAGCACCAAAATGCCGCTGCAGCTGCCTATCTGGCTCAGGTCAAGTCTGAAAAACTACTGGCTGACATGAAGGGCTATGACTCTGTCTTTGACTACTTGCTAGCTGAGCAAGAAGTTGATCGCTCTATGTTTGACCGACAGATCGACTTGATTATGAGCGAATTTGCCCCAGTAGCTCAGAAATACCTCAAGCATGTCGCTAAGGTAAACGGACTTGAAAAAATGACCTTTGCCGACTGGAAACTGGACTTGGACAGCGAGCTCAATCCCGAAGTCAGCATTGATGATGCCTACGACCTGGTTATGAAGTCAGTCGAGCCACTCGGACAAGAGTATTGTCAAGAAGTTGCCCGCTACAAGGAAGAACGTTGGGTTGACTTTGCAGCCAATGCCGGAAAGGATTCTGGAGGCTATGCTGCTGATCCTTATCGGGTTCACCCTTATGTCCTCATGAGCTGGACTGGTCGCATGAGCGATGTCTATACTCTGATTCACGAAATTGGTCACTCTGGTCAGTTTATCTTCTCTGACAATCACCAAAGCTACTTTAACGCCCACATGTCCACCTACTACGTGGAAGCACCGTCTACCTTTAATGAGCTCCTGCTCAGTGATTATCTGGAGCGCCAGTTTGATAATCCTCGTCAGAAACGCTTTGCCTTGGCTCACCGTCTGACGGATACCTACTTCCACAACTTCATCACTCACTTGCTGGAAGCTGCCTTCCAACGCAAGGTCTATACTTTGATTGAAGAAGGTGGAACTTTCGGTGCAAGCAAACTCAACGCTATCATGAAAGAAGTCTTGACGGACTTCTGGGGGGATGCCGTTGAAATCGACGACGATGCTGCCTTGACTTGGATGCGCCAAGCCCACTACTACATGGGACTCTACAGCTATACTTACTCAGCAGGCTTGGTCATCTCTACTGCAGGCTACCTACATCTTAAAAATGACGAAAATGGTGCTCGTGACTGGCTGGAGCTGCTCAAATCTGGCGGCAGCAAGACTCCGCTTGAGTCAGCTATGATTATCGGAGCAGATATTTCGACAGATAAACCACTCCGCGACACCATCCAATTCTTGTCAGACACAGTTGATCAGATTATTGCCTACAGCGAAGAGTTGGGGGAATAAGTCCATATCTTTAGAATCAGACTCAGATTATTTATCTGGGTCTGATTTTTGAATCCCTTTAGAAAATTTTAAAAAAATCTATATTTTAAAATTTTACAAAAATATAGATTGAAAACGCTTCCTTTTTGTGGTATGATGTCCTTGGATATATATCCGAAGGGAGAAAAATTATGAAAAAATGGTTATTTTTAACAGCTTTGACTGCACTACTGCTTGGAGCTTGCTCAACAGAGAATGAGGTTTCCCAAGAAAACACCGATAAACAGATAGGCTTCGTTCAAAAAGAGGATAAAAATAGTTTAGAGAAAGCGGAAAAAGAAAAATTAGAGAAAGAGAAAAAAGAAAAAGAAGAACAGGAAAAAGAGAAAAAGACTGAGGAAGAAAGAAAACTACGAGAAGAAGAGGAAAGAAAAAAACAAGAAGAAGAGAGGAAAGCTCGCGAAGAACAAGAAAGAAGAGACGCGGAAGCCAAACAAATTGCAGAGCAAGCAGAGGCAACTGTTCAACAACTAGAAAACAATCAAGTTCAAGACTACGTTGCCCCTGCTCAAGCGGCAGTTGAGCGTGTTGCTGATGAAAATATAAAGTCTAAATTGGTATATCGTATTGGACTTGTTCAAAATGCGATTAATATTAGGGCTCAACAAGCTGCAGAAGCTGAACAAGCGCGCCAAGTTGCAGAAAGTCAGATAGTAGAACAGCAAGAATCAGTAGCTGCCGGTGGATATTTTAAAGATTATAGAGGCAGATGGCATCGCCCCAACGGTCAATACGCTTCAAAAAAGGAAATAGCAAATGCAGGGTTGGCATGGTAATATTAGATCTGCTCAATATCCATCAGGCAATATGTATATGCTTAACCACTTCGCGACATCATTCAATTCTTGTCAGACACAGTTGATCAGATTATTGCTTACAGTGCTGAGTTGGGAGAGTAAATTAAAAGAGTCTGGGACAAAAGTCTAACCTTAAATATAAAAAGCGAACAAAACGAGTTATCTGACACTCAGAATACTGTCTTGTTCGCTTTTTTTCTAATCTATCGATTTTAAAAATTTATAATAAAGAATTCCTAAAATCAAAATTTTTTGTCCGGCCTCTTAAATTATCCCCAAAAGCTATCTTCTTCAGCTTGATCTGAAGAGAAGAGCCAAACTTCTTTGATTTTTCCGTCTTCAATACGGAAGAGGTCAATTCCGTTCATATTGAGTTCAGTACCATCAGCACGTGTTCCGAGAAAAGTAACATTAGCTGCGATTAAATCCTTATTGTCAGAAACCCAATTTGTTATCACCTTAAAGGTTCCATTAGTTTTCTCAGCAAATGTAGCTAGGTGAGATCCTAGCTTGTCCTTACCAACAACTGTACCAGATAAACTATGATTACCAGGTTGATGCCAGACAATATCGTCTGCCATAGTTTCAAAAACACCAGGAAAGTCACCAGCAATTAAAGCTTGGTAATAAGCATTGAAAATTTCTAAGTTTGTTGACATATCTATTCTCCATTTCTTTTTTATGGTATAATTGTAACAGTTAAAATCAAAAAAACAAGTAGACACTTTTTTGATAGCTGATATCAAAAATAGTACTATTGTTACTACTAAAAGATAAATTTTTTTAAAAAAATAGAAAGAAGATATTTTATGCCAAATAAAGTGAGTGAGTATGGGATTTGTCCATTTGCGACAACGCAAAGGGTTTTAACAGGGAAATGGGCACTGGTAATCATTTATCAGTTGAGTACGGGTACAAAACGATTTAAAGAATTGCAGAGATTATTGCCTGGGATTACTCAAACTATTTTGACCCGTCATCTCCGTCAATTAGAAAAGGATAAGATTGTTCAACGAAAGGTCTATGCCGAAGTTCCCCCACGAGTTGAGTACAGCTTAACCGAAATGGGACAGAAATTCAGAGTTGTTTTAGATGCTGTCGAGAACTGGGGTCTGGATTATATCAAATTACTAGAAATGTAGAGGTATTGACCATGTATCAAGAATTACAAAGAAAAGTGACAGAAGAAAAACCAAGCTATAGTCGAGAAGAAATTCAGTGGTTGCTTGAGCATTTAGGAGATCCCTCTCCAGAAATTCGAGACGAACTTGTTTTTACGAGTTTGGCTAGAGGGATTCAAGAAGAGTTGTTTTCCCTTGAGCAGTTTCAGTTTATCTCAGAAGAGGTCTCCTCTGATGAAGGTCTATACAAAGAGATTGATAGTAGAGGAGTTTCGGCTCTTAAACGTTCTTTTACGGCACTTATTTATGCCAATCTACTGTCCTGCGATGGTACTAAGGAATCACTTTATTACCAGCAGTTGTCTTCTCCTATCAGGGCTACCATGCTAAATCAAGGCTTACACTATCTTACAAAGGAAAAAGAGACAACGGGCTACTCTCATCAGTATGGTTGGGTTCACGCTTTTGCGCATGGTGCTGATCTCTTGACAGAGGTAGTTTGTCATCCAGAATTTCCTAAAAACAGAGTTCATGAAGTAATTGACATACTTGACCAACTATTTAAAAGAATTTCGATTCGTTTTACAAATGATGAGGATTGGCGTTTAGCAAGAGTGCTTTATGAACCCATTTTACAAGGAAAGTTAGAGCAAGAACATGTAGCTTCTTGGATAAAAGCTATTGATTTTCCGTTAGAAGAGACTGATGATTTTTATAAATTTTCCAACTTCAGATCCTGTCTGTTGGAAGTTTATGTCCAACTTGATCAGAGAAACATTTTACAAAATAAGTTAAGAAAAGCTATTCAATCTTTTCAATACTAAGGATAAGCTGGTCGTTTTATGATTTTCAAAAAATTTTCAAGTCACTTTTCTTGAATCCGGTTGCTTCTTTTGATAGACTAGTGCTTAGTTTTAGAAAAAGGAGACAGAAAATGAAAAAGTTTTTTGCTGAATTAATCGGTACATTCATGCTTGTGTTTGTAGGAACAGGCGCAGTTGTTTTTGGTAATGGTGTAGAGGGCCTTGGTCATCTTGGAATTGCCCTTGCCTTTGGTTTGTCAATCGTTGCTGCTGCTTACTCTATCGGCACGATTTCCGGAGCTCACCTTAATCCTGCAGTATCTATTGCTATGTTTGCAAACAAGCGTTTGTCGTCTAAGGATCTTGTCAACTACATCCTTGCACAAGTTCTTGGGGCTTTTATTGCTTCAGCAACAGTATACTTCTTCTTGGCTAATTCAGGTATGCCAACTGCCAGCCTAGGTGAAAATGCCTTGGCAAATGGTGTAACTATCTTTGGTGGCTTCTTATTTGAAGTCATTGCAACCTTCTTGTTTGTCTTGGTTATCATGACTGTAACTTCTTCAAGCAAAGGGAACAGCTCAATCGCTGGCCTCGTAATTGCCTTGACTTTGGTAGTGATGATCTTGGTTGGTCTCAATATCACTGGCCTCTCAGTTAATCCAGCTCGTAGCTTGGCTCCAGCTCTTCTTGTAGGTGGTGTAGCCTTGCAACAAGTTTGGATCTTCATCTTGGCACCAATTGTTGGTGGCCTTCTTGCAGCAGTAGTTGCCAAAAACCTTCTTGGAACAGAAGAATAATCGAAAATAAAAAGAGCCTTGCTCCTTATCTTGAGGAACAGGGCTTTTTCTTTAAATATTAAAATACACTCCCATTTTACTTACGGGAGTGTATTGATTTTAACTCAATTCAGCAACGATAGCTTTGATTTGTTCTGCAGTGTGAACACCTGCAACTTGTTTAACTACTTGGCCATCTTTTTTAAATAGAAGTGTTGGAATAGACATAATTCCAAAGGAACGGGCTGTCAGTGGATTTTCGTCCACATCTATTTTGACAATTTTAAGTTTATCTTCTGAAACTTCTTCTGACAGTCTATCTAAGACTGGTCCTTGCATTCGACAAGGTCCACACCATGTGGCCCAAAAGTCAATGAGCACTAAACCATCTTTTGTTTCTTGTTCAAATGTTGCATCTGTGATTGCTTTTACCATTATTTTTCTCCTTTTAATCAAACTTTGTCAAATCCTGCTTCATCAGGAAGAAGAATACATCGCCATAAGTCCCATGATAATCCAAATCATGGCCATTATAGGTCAGCTTCTGAACTGGATAATAATCCGCAACCCCAATTAAGCAGGCTTGTTGAGATTGTTCAAATGCTTGATATGACTCAAAGGTCATCTTGCGCTCTTGCTTGACAGCATCCAAATAAGTAATTTCAATCATAACTTCTCCTTTTTCAAATTACTCTTGTAATTTTTTATTTTATGATTATATTGTAACTATCTTTATTACATCTGTCAAATAAAACGACTCAGAGAAATTCATTCACTTTTAAAGTTACTCACCGATTGACTGACAAACAAAAAAAGCCTCCCATCGGAAGACCTTTCCATAGAAATAAGAAAAAACAGGCTCAATGCCCCTTGTGTTTTTCCAATCGTTTTTGCTGTTTGAGTTCGAATTTCCTTTGCTTAGCCAGTTCTTTCTGCTGCTTGCGCTTGACTTGAGCGATTTTCTTTTGCTCTTCAAATTGCAGCTTCAGCGCTTCCTGAGACTTTGAAGACCGTGAAGCCATCTGCTCCTTTTTAGCCTGTCTCTGCAAGCGTTTGGGACTGATGGACTTAGCCTTCTCCTTCACCCTGATGCTAGGACTAAACTGCAACCGATGATAATACCTGTTTAGAAAATCCAACAATTCCTGCGTACTAGGCTCTGCACCAAAGGTGACTCGGCAAACTCTATAAAATTGAGCATGTTCCTGCTCGAAAAGACCGTGCCAAAAGCCCTCTTCAAAATAAACTGTCAGCGTCATTGAAATCTTATCCATGACAGCACCTCCTTTAAAAATCCCTAAGAATGGACAACCAAGGAGGAAGGTTACTGACAAAAATAGACTTTTTGCGTCTGGACTACCAACCAGAACTGTGTTTTTATCTTAGTAGCTACAGTCTAGCAAGATTTTCTAAAAAATTCAAGATTATCGGAATCTCGCCGAGATGACTAAATTGGATTTTCTTGCATGAAATACAAAAAAATCAAAAAGTAAGAAAACTCTCTCCTTGTAAAATAACTTCATTTCCGCTATAATACTACAAATACTGAAAGGAGAGAACTATGAAGTATATTTGGGCTTTCTTAGCAACCTTGGGCTTAGCCGGACTTGTACTTTTCTTCTACTTGTCCCAAACTAAACCAATTCATACTCCTCCTAAGCGCGAAAGTACACAAACAGCTTCTAGCGAGAAGAGCGACAAGCAACCGACTCCGACAGAAGACATCGTGTCTGAAGAATACAGTGTTTCATACGACGACAAGCAACTCTACGGAAAGATTACTGCTCCTTCTGACTACAAGAGTAAAAAATTGCCGACTATTGTTATCGCACATGGATTCAACAACACCCTTGAGCAATATGAAATGTACAGCCAGCTGCTGGCAAAGCAAGGTTATCTGGTTTACAGTTTTGATTTCTACGGAGGCAGCCGTCAGTCGAAAAGCGGTGGACAAGATATGCTGAATATGTCGGTCAAGACCGAACTCACAGACTTGACCCAAGTCATGGAAAAGCTGAGTTCCGAGGCCTTTATAGATAAGAGCAAAATGAGCTTATTCGGAGCCAGCCAAGGTGGGGTTGTTGCTAGTCTCTACGCAGCTTCTTATCCAGATCGTGTGCACAAGCTCCTGCTTATCTTTCCAGCTTTCGTTCTTTTCGACGATGCCAAAGCGACTTATCATGAGCTAGGGAGCCCAGACTTCGATCAATTTCCAGACAGCCTGACACACCACAATACTACTCTGGGCAAGATTTATCTAATCGATGCCTTAGACATTGACATCCAAGCAGAGCAGGCCAAAATCACAGCTCCGACCCTCATTATCCATGGTACCGATGACGCAGTCGTTCCCTACCAGTATGCGGTTCAAGCGAGTCAGACCATTCCAAATGCAGAGCTAATCACTGTAGAAGGCGGAGAACATCGCATTGACGAAAGATTTGCTATCACTGCCGCTCCTGCCATCCAAAAATTCTTGAAAGAGTAAATTTGTTGATAGAAAGAGTTCTTCTAAAGGATAGAAGGACTTTTTCTCTGTAAAATTGGAAAATTTACAGAGAAAACGATATTTGAAGATCTTAAAACGAGTTAAGGGGCAAGGAGAATAATCGTTCTCCGAAACCCAGAAAACTGATTTGTGCTCGAACTAAAATCTTAGCGAAAAAGAAAAGCTACTCTATAATAGAGCAGCTTCAACTTTATGTATTCAATTGAACATAGCCTAAGCACTTGGCAAAAAAGATAAAATCTCCTAGAAACCGAAGTTTCTTCGTAAATTTTTCTATTTTTGCTTTGTGCTTTTGACGGCCTTAGCATCCTGTTTCTTGCTGGATAAAACGTTTATAGACTAGGCGACGAGCCGAAGATTGTACGAAAATTTTAGTGAAACAAAAAATCTCCCCGAAGGGAGATCATTCTGGTTTATTTTACCTTACAGTGCTAGGAACCGTAACCGAAGATAATACTTGAGTATATCGAGGTAAGGTGACAAGGCAATGTAAGTGGAAAATAAAGCAGATTAACGACGAAGTCCGAGAGAGTTGATCAACTCACGGTAACGGTTAACGTCGTTTTTACGCAAGTATGCAAGCAAGTTACGACGGCGACCGATTTTCTTCATCAAACCACGGTAAGTAGCGTGGTCTTTTTTGTGTTGTTTGATGTGTTCGTTAAGGTGGTTGATTTCCCAAGTAAGGACAGCAACTTGAACCTCTACTGAACCTGTATCACCTTCGTGACGCGCATATTGTGCAATGATTTCATTTTTTTTCTCTTTTGAGATTGCCATGATATACTCCTTTTCTTTACGCTTCATCCGAGTGGCAGGTTTGGCATGGCCTGCAACCAAGAAGAAGTTATTTGTCTTTACGACATTCTTATTCTACCAAGAAGGACCAGCTTTGTCAAATCATCCTACTTTAAATCGTCTTGGTCATTGATTAATCAACCTTAGTCACATAGTTCCCGGAAATTAGCTAAAAAAGAAGTGCTGCAATAGGCAGAGCACTTCTTTTTTTATTCATCAGTTTCAGCATCATATAGAGTCAGAACAGTCTGGTCTTCTTGACCTTCATTTGCAAAACGAATAGATGGCTGGTTTGTTAAAGGAGAGATAATTCCTATAGCTACCTTATAGCCCTTATCCTTACTCATCAGATCAGAAGTTGAAAGTGAGACTTCAAGCTCTTCCTCTTTATCTGGTAGAAGCTTGGTCAAATCAAGAGAAAGTTTCTTAGTTTCTACAATCTCCCCTGATTTATCAAGAACATAAATCTTAGTGTCCCAATTCCGATAAAAAGGAGCTACTCCTTTGTTTGCTAAAGTAAGAGTAAGCTTGGTTTCATCACCTTGTGACTTCAAGGACGCTGAAGGAACCCAGAATCTATAACCCATGTTTTTCAAGACTTCGTTATAGCCCGTATCATCCTTCTCATCAAGTACCTCAGCAATCTTAGGTCCCAAGAAGCTTGTATGCGATTGTTGAACTTCTTTAATCGTTTGTTCTAAATTATTCTTGAGAATGTTTTTCATGCTCACTGCACTAGTAAACTCACCACCAATCGGTGCAGTTTGCCAGGCGTCAGGCATCGCTACAAGGCCATCCTTCGCTTCTTCCTGGTCATAGTCACCACCAGATTTTATCCAATCAAGCCAAACCTTTGTGCTTTCTTTCTCTCCGACCATATCATTATAAAGGCCGAAGCCATGCTTCTTAGCAGCAACAAAAGGGCGACGCATTAAAATATTGGCTTTGGGAAAAGCTTGAGTCCATGGAGTGATAAATTTTTCACGGATTGCTGCTTCTGGTAATTTTCTGATGTTCACCTCATCATTAACGTGCCATTCTCCCCAATGGCCGAGAACCCCAAGCTGAATAAAGGCAATTTGCCCACTTTTAGCCCAGCGCTCTCCCATAGCAGCAACAGCTTTTTGATAATAAGAAATCAAGGTTTTATCTGAATAATTAGGAGAAAAGCCTTTTCCATAGTCAGACTCGTAACGGTCCCCTGGATCAGACATTTCTTTTATGAGCCAAGAAGGAATATCTTCATGAGAAGTATTTGAAGGATAGTCTAAGACAAAGCGTAGAACAATGTACTTTCCTTCCTTTTTCCAGCGTTTCATCTGGTTGCTTTCTTCTATCTTGTCCCAATCATATACACCCTTTTGGGCTTCCAATTCTTTCCAAGTGACATCCATATATACCAGTTGAACATCGTCCGAAAGCTCTGATTCCTCTGCTGATGGCGCATAGCCCATCAAGGGATTTGGAATTGCCTCTTCAGAGTAGGTAAAAGTACGGTTTACTTGTTTTTTATTATTCAAGGAACTTAAGAAAAAACTACCAAAAATCGTGGCTACTACTAAAATAATTAAACTGTATCGCAACTTTTTATTCATTCCATTTCCAATCATGCTATCCGTGATACTCACCGTTATATTGGATAAGGGTCACGTCTGAAACCTGTTCAATATTTCGAATGCGTTCTACAAATGTGAAATCGTCTTTTTTGCAGAGGACTTCAACTGCCATTTCAACAGCATCTCCTCGAAGGGTCTTGGATTTCACAAAGTACTTGATCTTACCAAAAGATTGGATGATGCGGTCTCCTGTTTCATCTCCTTGGTAATGAATAATGAGAATGAAGACCCTACCTTGGTGCTGCATCCGACTAAAAATGAGTAGCATTGCAAAAATGACAACAGCTGTCACAATGGCTAAGATATACATACCTGCGCCAACTGTGATTCCTGTGGTGATGGCCCAGAACAAATAAAGCAGGTCCATGGGATCTTTTACAGCTGTCCGGTAACGCACAATGGAAAGGGCACCGACCATCCCCAAAGAAATAACAACGTTGGTACTAATTGCCAAAGTCACCATGGCTGTTAGGATAGACATCCCAATCAAGGTCATAGCAAAACTTCTTGAATAGACAACTCCAGTGAAAAACCGCTGATAAACAAAGTAAATAAAAGCTCCTAATGCGATTGCTAATAAAAGAGTGGCAAGAATTTTCACAGCATTTTGGGAAGTAAAATTCTCTGATTTTAATATTGATTTTTTAATCATATCTTGAACACTCATTCTTTTCTCCTATCTCTCCTAATAATCTGTGTCAAACCAGTACTCAAAATCATGCAAATATCTTGTCTTTTCATAGCAAAGAACGTATTTTGATACCGCGATAAACTCTGAAGCTCCGGGGGGAATAATATCTTTGATAATCTGCGGTTGCATCTCTGTATATTTCACCTCAAAAACCAACTTGCCTTCCGGAAGAACTGGAATAGTCGGTAAGTTCGGGTCAAATATATCATAGCTACCAACAGCTGCTCGAACATTTGAATCAAAGGTCAAGCGTACTGTCCCCGCATCGTAGACCCACGGTTCCCGCTCGTAGTCAACAATTACACGGGGACGCATAACATTTGTCACACATTCAAAATAAAATTCCCGACAAAGAGGATGGGGACTATGGAGTAGAAATCCATAGTCACCTTCAATAATTTTTTCCACCTCTTCTCGTGTTAAAGGTGCTGCTTCCTTATAGATATAATTTTCAAACTTTTTCTTTCTTTCCAACTTGATGCTACGATCGCTAAAATTATAAATTCTAATTCGATATTTCTTTCGCATCAAAATCCCTGCAGCCTTTTCCTCGTAACTACTATTCCAGTAATCGTCAAAATAAAGACTGCGAATGGTGTACCCTCCGTTTTGAGCATGTCTATCCAAATTTAGAATAGACTCAAACCGTTGGGTCAGTATGGCTTTTTCTTTTAAACCGATGAGATATTTCGCTTCATGGCGAAACTGCTCCTTTTTATCTGTTTTCATAAGTGTCAACCTTGATTCCCCCATCTTCCATTACATAGAAGCCTGAGACACCGAATTGTTTGGTAGTGTCTGTCCGATAGTAGTCAAAGGCCGCTTGTGAATTGCCTGTTTCATTTGTAGCAAAGATTCGGATAAAGTATTGACCTTTAGGTAAACGGTCTGTCTTAATGCTGAGTTCCTTGATCCCCTTCTTATCTAGTATTTTTTCTTTGAAGCTTGGATCTTTGGCAAGTTCTACGTGATAGGTAATCTCTTGATTGTTAAAATCATAAGAAGGTAGCCATCTTAAGACAAGTTTCTTTCCTTCTACTTTAGGTTGGTCAATGTAGAATGGCTGAGGCGATTGCAGACTCTTCTTATAATCATGATAATTTTCCTCTACTTCTTTTGGTAGAGCATCCAAGACCTGATTATACTGGTCCTCATTAAAATACAAATGACCCAAATCTGGCATACGAGACAGATATGGTTTTACTATTTTAGCATAATTTTTACTCAAATCGCCAATATTTTCTGGTTTCAGCTGATTTTTATATAATTCATCAACTGTTTTTTCCAAACCAGTCCTAAATCTTTCTGATTTGAGCAAGCGTTGGAACAAGTGATTTCCCCAGTAGTTGCTGACACCGTATTGCCAACTATTTTCTCCCAATGCATCTGGCTTACGAATTGCATACTCACTTTTGTGTAGGGAATCATCCAAGTCCCAAGGTAAGATATACCAGCGTGTCCCATTCTTTGGACTGTAGAGGAACATGTTCCGGTTTTGACTGTCAATATTGCCCATCAAGATCTGAAAGGCCATCCAGTACTGGACATTTTGCGCATCAAAATATTTTTCTAGGAACTCATCACTTGAGACTGACTCATCGTTTAGTTTATCCAACATGTCAATCAGTTTGGTATGGTCCTTGTCTCCTTTAACCTCTAAACGAGACTCGAATTTTTTCTTATCAAATTTAGGATCATCTTCTTTTCGAATAGCATCAGGCTCTCTGTAGAATTCGAAATTATTAATCTTATAAAGGTGACCGCTTTGGTCAAGACCATGAGCTTCAAGAGCCGTCTTGTTTAACTGTTCAACTTGCGTGTAGATTCCGTAATCTTCAAACCCCTTAGACTCTTCTCCAGTCTCGTCTTTGACATAGAGATGGACAAACTGGGTACGTAGTCCTACAATTTGCGGAATTCCTTCTATTAGCTTAAAAGCTAGCTTATTACGGAAACGCAGATAGTCATAGGGATGCTTATTTAGGTTAATGGTCCGTTGGCCTTCCCATCTTCCCTTGCTCCTTTTAATCTCAACCTTGTAATTCTTTTGACTGGCTCTACTAGAGCTCTGCCCACGGATCTGAACCGTAGCATTGGGAACTTCTTCACCAAAACCGAACTGCCCTGACTCAGGTCCTTTTTCATTGCCCACTTGAAGGAGACCTTCGACTTGATAGCGTTTCACACCCATTTTTTCATAGTCATAAGCTGAATACTGGTTGACTTCACTCCAAGAATGATTGGTGTTTTCGACTGTATTTCCCCGTCTAACAGTCAAATACATGGTAATGACATCCGGATCCCCTTGGTTATACAAGGTTTCTTTGTCATAAAGATGCAAGTCATTAATATTTTGTACTTTTTCCTTCTTCACCTTTTGGGTCACTTTGTCTTTTCCAGTATTTCCTGTGTTATCAAAAACCGCCAAAAGAATAAAGGCGAGGGACATTAAACCAAAGACTAATAAAAACTTACCCCATTTATTATTCATCATTTCCCCTCGCTTCCAACGTATTATACAGCTTAGTAAAGAATCCTACTTCTTCACGTGAAAAGACATCCTGACTTCCTAAAACACGGTAAGGAAGGTCTTTGGTATATTCAGTCAACCGAGCACTTGTTGTTAAGTAAAGTATTAATGAAGCTAATAAAAAGCCATAACCGATAAAAGATGTATCCATAAACTGAGTCAGAATACTAAAGATAACTGAAATTCCAGCAAACCACTTGGCACAATCCTTAGCACCCTCATAGTCTACGAAATAAAGAAGTAAGAGTAAGTTAACATTTCCTACAGCATAAAGTCCGTATCCCAAACAAAGGGTCTGAAAATATCCTTTCATCTGACTGTTAAAGCCTAGGGGTAGAACCCCCAACAAAACAATCCCCACAAACATCGCTAGCAAGGTTGCTAAGAGTTGTTTCCAAGATAAATATTTTAATTCATTTCGGAGAGTCCGAAGCATATCCACTTCCGTCTGGTTGATTTTATCAACACTTCCGACCCCATCGTACAGCTGGTAATATTTCCTAAATTTCGGATAAAATACAACTTCTACCGAAACCACAAAGCTCACTGTTGACACCAAGGTTACGAGATAGGCCAACATAGCTGACACATCATAGACAGGAGCTGTACGGAAAAGCCCTCCAATCCCCTTACTCAATGGCCCGAACCAGTTAATCACGATATGAGCAAAGAGCCCGATAAAAAGATAGATTCCAACCTTGAAAAGATTGAAATATTCATCAAACCAGATCAGAAACTCGAAATTGGCCTCATAGCTTTTCGGAAAATACCGATACATTATGCGAATCATTTGAATTAGGATATATGCATAAGCGATACAGGTACTCAGAAGCAAACCATAAGGGATCGACAAGGATAAAGCGAGGAATCCTGCTCCAAGCGTAATCAGGATCGCCGTTGCAAATGTTTTTAAGATACTGCGATAGTCTTTAACCGCTGTTAGGTAATTGACTGCATGCCAAATCAAGCATAATTCACTAAACAGTAGCAAGTTTAAAACAATCTCCAGCAAGGGAATGCCTGATAAGAATAAGAACAAGCCGTAAGACACAAAGCCAATCCCCAACATCATGGCACCAGAAGAAAAGTAAGAAGGAAGAATTTTTTCAAATTTTTCTTCATAAAACATATCTGAGACATAGCGGGTCACAACCATAGAAAAAATATTGGTAATGGCTAAGGAAGCTAGGATTGAGTAGGAAATCAACCCCAACAGATGGTCGCGTTCACTGTTGCCAAAACGACCAAAAACACTGAGATAGACAACTGCAAGAATCAGTAAAATCCCAAGAATCATCGGTCCAACATAAATAATGCCTGCATAGCCATATGCTTTTTGCTTGGCCAGGAAGCTTCCCTTATTATATACCTTTCTTAGTTCAAATCCCAATCCTGCCATTACTTCACATACTCCTTATACATTTGTCTATATTGGTCAATCATTTGATCATATTGGTAATATAGCTCGGCTCGTTTTTTAGCAGTTTTCCCCATCACCAGCCTTTCTTCTTCCACAGAAGCCATCCGTAGCATAGCATCAGCTAGGCCACTTAGATCAGTAGGGGGGACACAATACCCTGCTGGTCCCAAATTATCGTCTTCTCTTCCCTCCAGCAATTCTCTGCAGCAACCAACGTCTGTCGTTACACACGCTTTTCCAGCTGCCATTGCTTCTAGGACAGAAAGTGGCTGTCCTTCAGAAATACTGGTTAAAATCATAAAGTCCATTCTTCTGAGGTATTGTTTGATGTCAACTCGGCCAGTAAAAATCAGGTTATCTAACTTCAATTTTCGAACTAGATCATAACATTCATTAGCATACGCTTTATCATCTACACCTCCCATAACATAGAGACGCACATTAGGCATTTGGGCAGATACTTCGTAAAAGGCATAAATCATAGTTTTAATATCCTTTATTGGAGCCATTCGGACCGCTGCACCAATGTTGATAAAGCCATCCCTCTCATGAGGAATTGTTGAAAAAGCTTCGTAATCAATTCCATTTGAAATGACTCGACACTTTTCTGGATCACAACCCATATCTATCTGAATTTCTCTGGCTTTTGAAAATAGGCTGGTAATACAGTCTGCTTTTGAATAGACAGCATCTGAGAGAGTATAGAAAAAGTCAATCCATTGTTTTCGCATGGACGGCAAAATCCAATCTGCTCGGATGATCTCTTCCTCACGCTCCCGAGTATAAATCCCATGTTCAGTCAAAAGAAGGGGTTTCTTTGTCCGAACGCTCGCTAGTGTGGCCAAGATACCACCATATCCTGTCGAAATTGCATGATAAGCATCTGCAATCGGAATATCACTAGATAAAAGGGTCAAAAGCGGAAAAAGCATGGAGCGGATGGTATGAAACACATCCGACATCGGCTGCATGGCGTATCTTTCCGTACACAATTGCTGGATCATTTGGAAAAACTCTTCGCTAGCTAAGAAGCTATCCCGCTGGATTTTTCCATCTTGAAGCAAGTTAAAAATCAAAGACCAATCTGGTTTTGCGCAAAAAACTAATTGTTTTAGGGCTTCGTATTCTGCATCTGTTAATTCTTCAGATTCCTTATTCCCTACTTCTGATCCAGCTAGACTATCTAGGAAAACCTCTCGAACTTCTACTACATTAGGAGGAAATTCGTAGACGAATTGGCCTTTCTTTTCCTCGTTCGCCCCTATCACCCATACGATAAACTCGTGTTCTTTCATTTCGGTGATATACTGATGCATCCAAGTAGATACACCTCCATGAACATAGGGATAAGAACCTTCTAAAACCAAACAAATTCTCATTTTTCTTTTCTCTTCTATGTTTATTTGACCTCAATAGATACTTTCGCTGATGTTGCCTCCAGCAGATAGAGATTACCTGTTAAATGTTCGAGTTTGCCACCCTTGACTTTTCCAGGCTCTCCCTCGTTTAATCGAATCATTACGTAAGCTTGATTATGGAAGTTTCCAAGTTCTAGCTCTAGGCCTGTATCTGTTCGATTCTGATTAATGGTTAAGATGGCATAGCGTTGGACTGCTCCAGCCATTTCTGAACCCGTCAGGCGTCGAATATTTGGAACAATTTTATATAGGCTCTCAATTTCATTTTGGAAATCTTTATAGAGTTTGGACCAGCCTAGTTTCGCACCTCGATCCTCATCCATGACATCGTCAGGATGAAGGAAATGAGTAGTGACATAGTGCATGTTTAACTCAGAAAATACGGTCAATTTTGAATAGGCATCCCATGAAGCACCCGAAACAATCCGGGGTTGTTCAATCATACCATCATCTGCCACTTCAAATTCCTGCGAATAGGTGAATTTGCCTGGGAAATAATTACTAGCAATACTCTTGATTTCTGGAAATTTCTCTCGTAGAACTTCCCTTCCTTCTTTAGATAGAACGTTTGAAGGCGGGATATAAATCGACTTTTCTCCCTTTGGAAAGAGTTCTTTTGTAAAGCGAAGCAGTTCACTGATTGCAGAAGCCATAGCTTTCTTATCTTTCCAAGTTTTATAGGTTGGGAATTCATCACCATAATCAACTCCTTTAGGCGTTAAAGGCTGGTGATTATAACCATGGTAACTGATCTCTCCTCCATTAGCCAAAAGTGACTTACCAAAATATTTAAATCGGTCTACGTCTTTTTGGCTGTGAACATTTCCTGACGTGTCATCCTCATAATTTTCGATAACCCCACCTGTATACTTAATTCCGTAAGTTTCAGCCAGCTTCAGCAAATCTGGCCACCAGATATTGGTATAAAAGTCCGAGATGCTCATATTATAGTCACGTTTAATATAAGTCGCATCTCCTGCAGGGACTGGAGATGGGAAGTCATCTAGGTAAAAAGTTGTCCCGTTAATAACTGGATAAGCTGTCGCGGACGTCATCAAGCTATAGGAAGCCGCATAGAGACCACGTACTGCCCTTTCATAAATGCCAAAATTATCAACTACAAACTTCCCTTGACCATGTTTCTTTTCCCAGACCAAAGGAGTTTTTGCCTCATCATCTGTCCAGGCGTGAACTTTGGCATCGGATGATAGTGTAACTGCCCAAGCAGAATGGAAAGCGCCGTCAATGGCATAGCTTTTCCCACCGCCAATCATAAAATCTTTATCAATATAAATTTTCTTAACATAGGCATTTTCAAAACTAGAACTTGAAACGCCTAATTTTTGTTCAATTTCTGTTAATTTGCTGTCCTTGGAGAGGGTTACAGCAAAGAGAACATTTCCTCCCTGCTCAACCCAATCTACCATTTCAAGCGCCTTGTCTCCCAAGCCTTCCAAATCGCTCAGAAGCACAACTACTTTTTTATAATCAGAAAAATTAGGAATCGTCTCTTTTGAAATATCAACCAAGCGGTACCCCATTCTCATATCTTTGAGAATCTGAGTAAATTGCTCTTTTGCCCTTCGACTTGTATCATTGTTTTCATCATAAAGAACCAGATTATCCTGAGCTAAGCTGTCAAATACAGCATTAGACGAAGGAGCATTTTTAAGATAAATGTTTTTTTCAGGATTAACTGTATATTGTTCGCCACTCTTTTGAATCCACAAAACTGCAGATAACAAAAGAAAGATTACAATTACAATAATGGATTCTTTTGAATATAAGATTTTTCTTTTTTTCTTTGTCATCTAAAAAACCTACGATTGCCAGAAAGCGAGACGTTCTTGATTCGCTTTAGAAATATAAATAGAACCATTTTTGATAGCTTCTACCAATTCTTCTAACCTTTCTCCCTGTCTCGTTTCAAAATAATATCTGAGATAGAGCATATAAATCTCTTCTTGTTGAGCCCATTTTTGAGAAATAGTGTTCAAGTATTTTTCAACACTTTCATATCGCTTCAATAAGAGTTCGTTCTCTATCAATTTCACATAATCAGAAAGTTGCTCTTTTTGTTGAAGTTTCTTTTCTAGGAGATGGGAATAATCCTTCCGCAAGACCTCTTCCATCCGCTTAGTCACCAGATTCTTTTGCAGGTATGCTGCTAAAACTGCACAGTATTCTGCTAGAGTCCGGTAGTCCGACGGATTTTCCTGATGCTTTTTATCCAGTGTCTGTAGACGGATATCATATTGTCGAGATATTTCCGCAATCAAGGTCGTTGCATAATGCACAACCTCCGTATCCTCATCTTGACGAGCCAGGAACAATAAGTCAATAAACTTAGCTGGAGCCCGACTGACTATTTCCATCAACATCCACCGAGAAACTTCTTTGTCTTGCAAGACAAGAGCTTCTTCTAGAGGAATAATCTCTTCAACGTGATCATAGGCACTTTCAACCCTGCTCATTTTCTGAGTGTCATCTACGTCAAACCATTCTTCGAAATCACCTTGAACCAGCGAAAGGTCAGATTCATCCTTTTGAATAGAATGATTCAAGCCCCAAAGCAAGATATAACCCAAAAAGGGTAGAGCAATAGGAAAGACTATGTAAAAGAGAGGTAGCTGCATCCGTTTTGTTTTTAATAAGATAAACGAATGCAGGCATAAAGCTAGGTCTAAAAAGACACAAAAACTAGTAATCATCCATTCCATTTTAGTTTCCTTGCCTCATTTCGCCGGGACTGCTATGCGTGGTCAGACCAGAATCTTTATTCATGCTAGAGAAGACTTGATAATAACCGGCCTTGTCTACCATAGACGCTGTCAGTTCACTTACCATCTGAAGAAAATGAAGTTTTGAGAAAGTCAATTGATCATAAGAAACTTCGTCGACCCATATCAGATAATGAAGCCCAGAAGCACTCTTCATTTCTACTGCAAAAACAGGATAGTCTGGAAGCATCTTTTTGTTAATCCAAACTGCTTCTTTTTCCAAACCTTCTTTCAACTGAGGATAGAGCTCTATCTTAAAGTTAGAAAAAGGAGACAAAGGGTAAAAATGAACTTCATCAGTTGAAAATTCTTCCCCAATGATTTTTTCAGCTTCAGCAATCACTTCTTCAACTGTTTTCTTGTTTAAACGTTTGTGAACAGCATATAGTTGACTGTTGCCATTGCTACTGCTCACTACTTTTTGAACTAGTGCATCTCGATCATGAGCCGCATCTTCATATGAAAGAGTCAAAAAGTCATTTTGCTCGTTCAACAACTGATTTTCTTTTTCCAGCAATTCCTTCTCATCTTGGTATTTCATCTGGATAATACCACAAATAAGAGCCACGAATATATAAGCGGCAAATGGGAGCCACCTATCGGTGTTATATACAATTGATTGCCACTTATTACCTGCTGCTATGCTCGTTACAAATAGGCCTAAAACGGACAGAACACCCGCAAAGACGCCATATACTGTTCCAAAAATAGTACTAATTAAGGTTACAAACAAGAGGCGTACATCAATCATGCCTAGCTGATTAAATCTTGCGACGACAAAACTGAGGACTTCTGACAAGAGAAAGGCCAGTAAAATCTCTGCTGTTTTTTGAAAATCATTATGGCCACGCAATCTATAGATATTTTTCTTCAAACCTCGGAATTCAAGCCGTCTTAAAGGCTTACTTTCAGAAGCGAATTGGCAATAAAGATCTGATAAATCATCTAAGATAGAATAATGGATAAACCAACCATACCGACCACGCAGATTATTCTTATCCATTGTTTGGTAAAGAGGAGACAGTTTGTTGGATGATTGGAAACCAATCGTACTGTGCGAGAGCTCTAAATTTTGTAACTTGGTCGCCAACTGCTGGAAAGTATCCTGAAACGGACTAGGAATTGTTAGAACTTCAATCTCATCTGTCCAACTATTAAATACTTTATAAACAAGTTCTGCTAAGTCTTCTGAATTAATAAAGTTTGCCACTTCATCGGGCTGCTCATCGAAACGAATTGGCTGATTGCGGCGGATGTTAGACATTAAACCGTAGAAATAGTCCTCTGGCTGTGTTGCAGAATAGACATAAGGGCTTCTAATAATCTTAAGTGAGCCACTGTAGGTATGAGCCCAATGCAAGCACAGATTTTCTGCTGCTCTTTCTAAATCCTGAGGCAGATTGATAATTTCTGGTCCGGTCAGATAGATAATCTTAGACCAGGTCAATTTAGAAGTGTTTTTTAAGAAATCCTGTAGCCTTTCCAATTCCCCAATCTGTTGATTTTTATAGGTCAAGAAATTTGAAAGATACAAAATCTGATCGAAGCGATAATTTTCTAAGATTTCTGCGATTCCGATTGCCTCTGTCTTCTTAAAAACTGTTACTCTCTTTAAGCCAGTTAAGTTGGTCTCTCCAAAAATATAGACATCGCTATTGGGGAAAGCCTCCTCAATGAACTCTTTAGTTATGTAACCTGTGTTTCCGAATAGTAAAGTCTTCACATTTCTCTCCTTTTTTTATATCCTTTGTTCGCCTTAAGAACAAAATTAGGTCGAAAATACTTTCATATATCGTATTATTTCACACTCAGTTTAAAATCATATAATTTTTTGGCAAAAATATCAAGTATATCACCCCGTAATTTACATAAAATACAGAAAGAACAATGACTTTATAAATTTAAGAATCCGATCAAACATTTGCTATATATAAAAAAACATCTCCGAGGATCATAATGCAACATAAAAAAACATTAGAAGGGCTCAAAGATTCACCCTCATTATACCACAAAAGGCGATCAATGAACACTATTCACCTGTCTCAAATCCAGACTTAATCTTACAAAAAATTCTCATCTTCAAATAATTGGAAACTTCCCACTATTTTGCAAAAATTTTGCAAAAATCAAAAGCACCCTCGAAGTCAGATTTTCATTCCAACCTCGAAGGTGCGACAATATTATAAAATTAAATTCATTATAGCTCTAGCTGAAATCTCTCCAAAGATTTTAGCTCTTCCTCCGTTAAACGACGCCATTCTCCAAGGGCAAGCCCAGAATCCAATTGCAGAGGCCCCATCGTGAGTCTCTGAAGATCTGTTACTTCTTTTCCGCAGGCAGCCACCATGCGCTTGACTTGGTGGAACTTACCTTCAGCTAGGGTAATTTCTACGAGAGAGGTCTCTTTTTCTTCATCCAGCTCTACAATCTTGAGTTGAGCCGGTTGACAGGTAAAGTCTTTCAACTCTATCCCTCTAGCAAACTGCTCCACATCTGATTGATTCATCAAACCAGCTACTTGAGCTCGGTAGATTTTCTCAACGTGTTTTTTGGGTGACAGCATGGCATGAGCTAGCTTACCGTTATTGGTCAGAAGGAGTAGACCATGAGTGTCAATATCCAAGCGACCAACAGGAAATACTTCTTTTTGGCGAGCAGTCTCATCCAATAAATCCAGAACTGTTTTATGTCGTTCGTCCTCTGTTGCTGAGATATATCCCTTGGGTTTGTTAAGAAGATAGTAAACAAACTTTTCATAGGTCAACTTTTGGCCAGAAACAACAACCTCATCTGCCGTCTCGTTAATCTGAGTCTTGGGAGATTTTTCAGCTCTTCCATTGACCAAAACCAAACCTTTTTTCAAAACATCCTTCACTTGGCTTCGAGAACCAAGACCATTTTCTACCAAAAACTTATCTAGGCGCATATTATTCCTTTGTGATATTGTAACTTAGCATTGCTATGACCATCATGATGCCCCCTAGGACGGAGAAAATGAAAAGCGGAGCTTGAGATAGATGGCCAATCAAGGAAAGGATAAATGTTGTCACAGAGGCACCACCACTGCAACCTAAAACAGTAATTGAAACTGCCTGATTGATTAAGTGAGGGGGGATCTTTTCTGACACTGTATGAAAAATGGTCGTCAAAGTGATGCTGTAGGTAAAGCCTGCAAAAAGTGCACTAAAAGCTAACAGCCATATATTGCTGGAAAGACCAATCAAAATCAAGCTTAAGCTAAAACAAATTCCAATAATCGTCAGTAAACGGTCCTTAAAAATCCCAACCATCGGAGCAAAGCTAACACCAGCCACAATTCCAATTAACTGCATGGCACTCAAAATCAAGCTGGCCGTTTGTGCTGTCCCTATTTGATGGTACAACACTAGACTAGGTACGCGCAAGTTGATGGCTGTATTGCTGAGTACAATTACCCCAGCCACCAAAGCTGATAATAAGGTGAAGCGGAACTGGCCTGCTGTCATCTTTTCTTTTTTGGCCTTCTTATGTTGATGAACTTCCCCTTTTTCATAAGGAACAAAGAGGAGAAAAAGTCCCAAAACCAAAAAGCAGAAGGTATAAACAAGGAAGGTTGCTGTCCAGCCAAAGCGCAAAAGTTGGCCGACTGCCAGAGTCAGAAGGGCTGTCCCCACTACTTCTGCTGACCCTCTATAGCCTAAGAGCTGTATGCGCTCATGACCTTGGTAACGCTCGCTAATAATTGAAATAGCCTTGGCATTGATCAAGCCTGTCCCCAAGCCAAAAATTAAACGGGAAAGAAAGACTAGGTTATAGGATGGATTCAGAATAGGAACAAAGGCGCAGGCAGACATAATCAGCAAGCCAGTCACAATCATGATCCTCTCAGATAAGAAATGCTCAATCAGTCCATTCAACAAGAGCATGACCATAATCCCTATAGAAGGCAGGGACACTAGGAGTTCTACCCTATCTGCAGGATAGTCCTTATAAAAATCAAACATGGCCGGCAAGGCACTGGAGATTGAAAAAGAGGTTGTCAGTACCAAAGATAGACTCAGGATACTGATTTTTTCCATTGTTCTTTTCATTTTCTTTCCCTTCAATAACACACTATTAGTATCATACAGTTTTTTACACAAAGACGCAATCTGTTTATTTAGAAAAATTTATCATCAAGTCGTCTTCTTTATTTCTAGTCTGTTTTGTGATATAGTATCTTATAGAAAGAACGAGGAAAGAGAAGATGTCTGTTATTGAAAAACTTATTAAACCAGCTCATTTGATTGATATGAAGGATATTATTCGCGAGGGAAATCCAACCCTACGTGCTGTTGCTGAGGAAGTTTCTTTTCCCTTAGCGGACGAAGATATTCTTTTGGGTGAAAAAATGATGCAGTTCTTACACAACTCACAAGATCCAGTCATGGCTGAAAAACTTGGATTGCGTGGCGGTGTGGGACTGGCTGCTCCGCAACTTGATATTTCCCGCCGTATCATCGCTGTTCTCTTACCTAACCCAGAGGATGAAAACGGCAATCCACCCCAAGAAGCTTATGCTCTGAAAGAGGTTATGTACAATCCTAAAATCGTGGCCCATTCTGTACAAGATGCGGCTTTGGCTGACGGAGAGGGTTGCCTATCAGTCGACCGCTATGTCCCTGGCTATGTAGTCCGACATGCGCGTGTCACTGTAGATTACTTCGATAAAGATGGTGAAAAACATCGAGTAAAACTTAAAGGTTACAAGGCTATCGTTGTCCAACATGAAATTGACCATATCAACGGTATCATGTTCTACGATCGGATCAACGAGACAGATCCATTTGCCATTAAAGAAGGCATGTTAATTTTGGAATAATGGATCAAAAGTACAAAATTTCTGACTTCTGTCTCTTAACGAGGTGAGACCAGACTAACTGTTTAAACAAGTAGTCTGGCCTCCCTCTTTTTTCTTGCCTCTCGACCATTTTTCCTTAAACAAATATTAAGCCAAACTTAAAGAAAACTGATATCAGTTAGCTTTAAGGACTGCTCTTTATACTGTTCTGTATCTTATCTATCAAACATCTAAGAAAGAGGTACAGCTTATGGATTATCTCGTTATTCCAGCTTATGAGCCAGATTACAATCTCATTCGCTTAATAAAAAAAGTTCGTGAAAAGAGTGACTTTGAAGTAATCGTAATCAATGACGGCAGTTCTGCTTCATGTAATCGTGTCTTTGAACAAGCAGCAACATATGCAACTATCCTGCATCATTCTCTTAACCAAGGCAAGGGACAGGCTCTAAAGACAGCTTTTCGCTATATTCAATCTCAAGGTCGCTATGGTGTCATTGTCACAGCAGATGCAGACGGTCAACATAAGCTTTGGGACATCCTACGTGTTGCCCAATGTGCCCATGAGCAACCTCAGAAATTAATCTTAGGGGCACGAGCATTTACCGGAAAGGTCCCTCTACGAAGTCGATTTGGAAATAGTCTGACTCGTCTGTTATTTAAGCAACAAACCGGCGTCGCTGTTTCGGATACTCAGACTGGCCTCCGTGCCTTCACTAGCAATATGCTTCCATTTATGCTCTCCATTAAAGGTCAACGCTATGAATACGAAATGAATATGCTTCTGCAAGCCTGCAAGGATTATCCAATCGTGGAAGTTCCGATCGAGACCGTCTACATCAATGATAATAAAACTTCCCATTTCAGACCCATTCAAGATGGCTTAATGATTTACAAAGATATGTTTAAGTTTGCTCTATCCTCACTAAGTAGCTTCATTGTGGACTATCTAGTCTACGCTGTCGCCCTACTCTTTCTGGTGGCTGTGCCGACAACTCTGCGTATTCTCCTAGCCAATGGGATTGCCCGTGTTACTAGCTCTATTTTTAATTACTCCACCAATAAAAAGCTCGTCTTTAAAAATGAAGATAGCATTGCAAAAACAGGAAGTGGCTACTTTGGCCTGGCTCTGGGTTTGTTTATATTAGACACCCTTCTAATTAGACTCTTATACGCTGTCTTTGGGATCAACCTTCTACTCGTTAAGATTTTGGTCGGCATTCTGCTATTTTCGCTCTCTTGGCTTATCCAAAAGAAGTTTATTTTTAAAGAAAGGACCCACACCGTATCATGAAATTATTTAAAAAATCTTATGTTTATGCTAGTCTTTTTGGCTTATTGTTGACAGCATCTTTCAGCTACTCTATGCTCAAAACCTTTGTCTTATCAGAGTCCATCACAACTGTTAAAGCCAATACTACAAGTAGTAGCACCAGTACAACGGCAACCAATGTCAGCACGTCTGATACTAGCTATAGTGACGACAATATCTCCATTACACTGACAGAAAAAACAGTGAGCAATACCCAGGTTTATATTGCTGACATAACTGTCAGCTCTGCTGAATATTTAAAAACTGCTCTGGCTCAAAACACATATGGAACCAATGTCACTGCCAAAACCTCTGTCACTGCTGCCAACAACAATGCTATTTTAGCGGTCAACGGTGACTACTACGGGGCAAATTCCACTGGCTATGTTATCCGCAACGGGGTTGTCTACCGTGATACCGTCCGAGAAGACTCCAGCAATGGCGATTTGGCGATTTACAAGGACGGCTCATTTAAGATCATTTATGAGGACGAAACATCTGCAGAACAGCTGGTGAAAGACGGAGTTGTTAACCTCCTAGCCTTTGGTCCATCCTTAGTAGAAAACGGTGAGATTGTTGTTGACACTAATTCTGAAGTTGGTCAATCCATGTCTTCCAACCCACGTACAGCCATCGGTATTATCGACGAAAACCACTATATCATTGTTGTATCAGATGGCCGAACCTCAGAAAGTCAGGGACTATCCCTCTATAAGTTAGCTGAGGTCATGAAATCTTATGGCGTCAAGACTGCTTATAACCTTGACGGTGGCGGATCTTCTACACTCTACTTCAATGGTCAGGTAATCAACAAACCAACGACCAATGGAAATATTTCAGAAAGGGCGGTGAGCGACATTGTCTACATCGGTTACTAATCCAAGCAAAAAACGTTTCAAGAAGACAGCTCTTGTCTATACTCTCTTAAGTATTTTCTTCTTTGCCTTTAGCCGTATCTATGAATCTTTTAGCTTTGGTGAAACCTCTACCTATATGCACTATCTCTATGCAGTTCCTTTAGTTGGAGGTATCCTCTTATTAATCCTACTCAAGATCATTCCTAACCTCTCAAGACTCAGCCTTAATCTCTGGAACTCAGCAGTTGCTACTCTCACGGCGGGTGTCCTTTTCCGAGGAATTGTTAATCTATCTGGACGTTCCACGACGCTGGATCAGCCCTATATCTATACTAGCACCGCCTTTCTTGTATTAGCTGTACTCTCAATATTATTTACTAGAAGCGTCTGGACAGAAGAAAATAATCTTATTGATTAAAGAAATAACAAAAACAACCGGAGCCTAAAATGACTCTGGTTGTTTCTTATGTAGGTAAGCTAATTTAAAATATTTTTAATTCTCCTATAGACTATTCGCTTTCTTCACGCTTTTTGTGAATGGCCATTCCGGCCAATGCTAGCGAAGTTATTCCAAAGAGACTGAGTGCTAGAGAGGTTTGATCCTCTTGTCCTGTCTTCGGAAGGACACCAGATTCTTCTTGGTTACTAGAAGCTGTTTTGTAGTTAATCGTTAGTGGCATAGCTGTTGCAACTTTTTCACTAGCTTTATTTGTTTCAAAAGTAGGACGACTATCCGGATTTGTAGGAGCTGGGACTCCTGGTTTCCTATCTGGTTTTACAATTATTCCACTATCTTGATCTGGATCAGGCGTCGGAATCACCATCTCCTTCAGATAGGATAAAACATAACGATTAATCTTATTTGTGACTTCATAGATAAAGTCATTTTCAGTTGCACGATATCCTGCTGGAAGCTCAACATGAATACGATAGTTTCCATTCATCAGCATGCTTTCAAAGCTAAGAAGATCATAAATACTATGAGCAAGAGTCCGGATAACCCCTTTCTCATCAATAGTCTTCACAACAGTTCCTTCTGGCACTGGCTTGTCAAAACCTATTGTCAACTTATTCTCGGATAAATAGCGAGAAGCAAAGGTGACTTTTGGATGAGGATCCTCAGGAGAAACTGTCACTTTTTTCACTAGCTCATCTCCCCAATCATAATGGTAATCAGAAAGAGTAATCTTGACTGTATAAGTGCCAAATGGGAGCTCTGGGAAGTTGCCACCATTATAGGACGAATTAAACTCACCAGTTACAGCACGCCCCTGATCATCAAAGACTTGGTAACGCACAATTGATGGATAATAATTAATTACCTCTCCACTACTGTCTGTAAAGACAAGCTCCAAGGTCCCCTTGTCAGGAGTCTCTTTGTTTTCTGGATTTGACGTTGGCTCTTCAGCGACCGACGCTGCCTGAGCTGTTAGGTCTTCGCTAGTCTCTACTTTATTTCCTTGCAAGTCTAGTTCAGCTGTATTGTATACCTTATCCCAAACTGAATAACGAATCGTTGAAAGATCCACTCCCTCAGGAATGACATAACTTCCATCTTCTTCTGGAGTCAAGGCGTGCGTTTCTCCATCTTTAGTGTATGACAGATAGGTACCTGCGACTCCACTTCCTGTTTCAATAATCTTTCCAGGACGGAAAACTCTTGTCTTAGGATCATAGTGGGCGCTACCCGTCTCGATGCTTGGAGCTGTATTATCAATTTTAACTTTGAAATTCAACTCCTGCTTCTTAGCACCTGAGGCTGATGGACGGTAGGAAATGACAAATTGATATTCTCCATCAGGAAGCCGATTCCCATCATTATCCAAACCTTCCCAAGAAATTTCATAGAATTCTTCACTTCTGTTTCCGCTTCGGTAGCTCCAGTGCGTTTTTCTATGAACTTCATTTCCGATCTCATAAATGGGTTGTTTTCTCTCTGTGTCTTCTTTCTTGTAGACTGTTAGATGCACATTTTCGACATTGCGGAGCATAACAGCTTTTACCTTCACACTATCAAAACTAGAATCGTTATTTGGTGAAAAGTAGAGTTGATCCCCATCAAACTTTTCGCCATCCTGTCCCAGTGTTTTAGCTACAGATTCGCCGTTTTCGTACACATAGCTGATCAAGGACGTAAAATGATTATCTGGATGTCGCTCTTCCACATCCGGAATCTTGCCATCTGGATAGTCTGTTTTGTCCTTATAGTAATAGAAAGGTTTGTCAGAGCCAGTATATTCATAAATCGGCTTTTCAATTCCCCGAAGATTTTGGTATTCCCCTCGGAAACCTACATAAGGGAGGCTGACCAAATGCTGGTTGCTCTTAGCATCTTTAACAAGGAAAAATCCTTCTAGGAAATAACCATTTGGCATTTGTTTGCTCAGCTCGGATTGATACTTGCTGGCATCAACTGAGACACGAATAGTCCGTTGACCATGAGCTGGAACAGTGACAGTTTCTTTACCTGTCAGGGTCTCTAAAAGACGTGGGTGGAGCGTAAATTTCCCATCTTCAACTTGGTCCGTCTGAAGAGTTGTTTCGTAGGTGACCGTCTTTTCCTGATCTGATAGATTATGGACTGTCACATCAAACTCGAAGGTATCCTTGACATTTCCCAAGGTCAAGCTACTCTTTTCGCCTTTTGCAGTGACATATAAATCGCCTAGGGCAGCAGCTGTCACATCCATGACTCCAGCTCCCTGCTGACGAACAGGGGAATAGGCCTTGGTTTCTTCATCCACATGAGGAACCGCTGTACTCATCGTCATTTGCTTGACGAGGATTTGGAGTTGTTCAGGTGTTAGATGGGGGAAGCGCTCTTTCAAAGACTGCTTGACCAAAGCTGTTGCCCCAGCAGCATGAGGAGATGCCATACTTGTTCCTCTGTCCATATAGTATTCACCGTTATTAACAGATGAGTAAATCATTCCACCTGGCAAGGTCACATCCGGCTTCAAGTCACCATCAACTGATAAGCCCCAGGATGAAAAGTCTGACATCTGTTTAGCAGCTTCATACGGTACACGCTTAAATTTGTTGGCAATGTTCAGTTGATAATCACTGGCGTGCTGGGACAAAAGTTCTCCTGCACGGTGACCGATTACCCCAACAGGGAAACGCTCCCCTAAACCTTCTAGATCAAATGGAGTAGGCCTTTCTCCTTGCTCTTTTGTCTGATAGAAGATCACTCCAGCTGCTCCAGCCGCTTTCAGCTGTTTGACTTTTTCAACATCTGAGACCTGACCGCCTCTTTCAGTCAAAACCAATCGGCCATTAATCTGATCTCCTTGATAGTTTTCCAGCCCACCATTTTCCACATGGATATAATTTTGTGGAATAGTCGTCCGGAAACCATCTCGTTCAACAAAAGAATGCATTGGAATTTTACCATCAGGAAATTCTGTAGAACCGACTAGCTCCTTAACGGTTAAACTTGCTTCCGTTGAAACGTGTTTAGTCAAGCTATTGATTGAAGCAACAGAAATGACATTTGGATTAACTGACGGTGTCCCTGTCATTCCGTAATCAGGTGTTGTAGCAAGTGGCTTACTATGCCAAAAACCATTGGTTGCCATATTGGTAGAAGCAACAGTAATGGTCACTCCTGCCTTGCGAGCTTCGTCGAAGGCTTGACGGGTAATTTCTCCAACATCATAGATGGAGCCTGAGGCAGTTCCTAAACTCATATTAATAGTGTCGGCCCCAAGCTTCACAGCGTCTTCCACAGCCTTGGTATAAATGAAGTTTTGGACTTGTCCACCTTTCGTATCTGAAAAGACGCGCAAAAACATGAGCTGAGCTTCCGGAGCTACCCCGCGGAAAATTTCCCCGTTTGGAGATGGTTGAGAAGCATTTCCTACGGCAGTCCCAGCCACATGGGCACCATGTGAAATCGGATCTTCTTCTTTTACATTATCATCCATATCACTATAGTTATGAACATAGACGACTTTGTTGTTGTACCACTTACCATAGGTAATACCAGCCTTTTTCTTGGCTGCTTCAATATCAGCTTCACTTTTGAATTTTGCCTTGCTGATGTCCGTTAAACGAAAAGCGTCGTGGGCAGGATCAACTCCTGAATCAATCACAGCTACAACCTGGCCCTGACCTTTAATCCCTTTATCCCAGAGCGGTTGTAAATTGATTAAACTGTTTTCTTCACTAACTTTGGCAGGACTTGGGGTTGGGGAAGCGACAGCTGGTTGCGGCTCTTCCACTCTGGTCCGTCGAAGAGGAGCGTAGTCCACAGCATCGACACGCGCCAAACCTCGAATTTTCTTCGCATCTCCGTAAGTCGTTTCTAAAGCAAGTCCACTAAACAAAAGATTAATATCATAGAGTTTCTTAAAGCGAATGGACTGTCTTTCTAATTCTTTTAAAAATTCCTCGTGTTCCCGATTTGTCTTCTCAATTCGTCTAGCCTTGTCCGTAGCTGATGTAAGAGGGGCTTCGCCAGGTGTTTTTTCTTCCTTTAGGCGAACAAGAGCTTCTACAGGAGTCGCTTCATCCAGTTCATTTTTTGGAGCTTCAGCTACTTCTTTGTGGGATTTTTCTTCTATATTTTCCTGAGCTACTTTCTTTGAGGTATCAAGGACAGGCTGCTTATAATCATTTTCACTTCTCTTCTCAGGTTCAGGAGTGACATTGCTTCCTGCCTCTTTTTCAGTGCTTACCTTATCGGGCTCATTTGCTACTCCTTTTACAGGCTCATTACCCTTATCAGATGGCTGAACACCTTCTGTCTGACCCGAGTCAAGAGTAGAAGGAAGAGACGGTTCTTCCGGTTTTCTTACTTCTTCCTCTTTGACAGGATGATTTTCTTCCGTCGTCTGTGCAGTATCCACTGCAGACGCTGTAATGGCTTGTTCTTCAGAGGTTACTGTATCTGCCGCAACCATTGGTCCAACAAGAGCCAGTCCAATCAATACAGATGCTACCCCTATAGCATACTTTCGAATTGAAAAACGTTGTTTTCGGTGAAACTCCATACAAAACTCCTTTATTTCTCAAGCTGGAAGCAAGAAACTTGACTGCTTCCAGCTGTTGTCTAATTATTAACGAATCCTTAAGTGATTAATCCTGACCTTCTTTTCCTCTTTGACGAATGAGTCCAAAGGTGCAAAGTGACAAGAATAAGCCTAACAGACTTATGCTATCCCCCGCTTGTCCAGTCTTTGGCAGGCTTGCTTTTGCATCTAAGTCAGAGACTTCTCGTATGTCCTCTTCCTTCTTTTCACTTGGTTTGACATACATTGGACGCAAGTCTGCTTTTTTCGCAATTAGCTGATCTTCTTTATCCACTTCTTTTCCTTTACCAGGATCGGATGTCTTATCCGGAATGAGTGGATCTGGTACTGGATTTGGGATTGGATTCGGTGTTGGATTCGGATTAACCGGATTGTCTTCTGCAACTTCTACAAATGTTGTTAAGAAGCGATTGATTTTTTCTCCTACTGAATAGAAAACATCATTTTCTACTGCACGATAACCTTTTGGCAGTTCAATATGAATCTGATAATCTCCATTTAATAAAATCTTTTCAAAAGTCTTTGATTCATAGAGGGTTTGTTCTAATTCATGCTGTTCTCCGTTATCCTTACGAGTAGCAAATACTCTAGTTCCAGATGGTAAATCCTTATCAAAGACTACGTTAAATCGATTCTTAGATTTGTAATGGTAAACAAAGTTGACTAGGCCTTCAGGATGCTCTTTCGTCAACTCAACCGTTACAGTTGTAGGAGATACCCATGAATAGTTTTCGTCTTGTGCAACTACTTTGACGGTATAGCTACCAAATGGCAACCTTGGCAACTCACTTTCATAATAAGTATTAAACTCTTTATCAATTCGATTGCCCTTACTGTCGAATACTTGGTAGCGCATCATCTCAGGATATTGAGAGGTTGGATTTCCCTCTTCATCAACAACACGAACTTCCAGCCTTCCATCTGTTGCTTCTTCTTGACCGTCCTCAGAACTTCTTTTTCCTCTTGATTTTCCTGATTCCTTCTCAGCCGACTTATAAGCATTTTGACCATCAAGGGTTAAAGTATTGGTATTATAAGCCTTATCCCAAATATAAAAACGAACAGTTGCTGGATCAACCCCTTCTGGAATCAAATATGAACCATCTTGATTTGGGCTGATTTCAATAGTTTGCCCGTCTTTTTCGTAGGATAAGTATTTACCTGCCAGACCACTACCTTCCTCGATAATGGTTCCCGGTCTAAAGATACGCGTTTTTGGATCATAGAGATCTTTGGTTGACGCTAATTGAGGGACCTGATTGTCGACCTTGACCTTCAAAACGATTTCTTGAGGTTTTGCTCCAGGAGTACTTGGACGGTAGGTAAGAACGTATTGGTATTCCCCATCCGGAACGACCTGATTGTTTTGGTCTTTTCCTGTCCAACGACTAGCATAAAGGATTCTACTTCTATCGTTAATCCTCCAGCCGTAATCGGTTTTTTTCTCACTTTCGTTTCCTTGTTCAAAAATCGGATGTTCACGTTTCGTATCATCTGCCTTGTAGACTGCTAAATGGATATTATCAACGTTTCTCAAAACAACAGCATTTAGTTTAACCGTATCAAAATGCCCATCTCCATTTGGAGAAAATACCAAGGCGTTACCATCGTATTTACCGTCTGTTTCACCCAGTACAACCTGCTCTTTCTTGCCATCTCTGCGAATAGAGCTAACTAAAGCAGTAAAATGATTTCCCGGATCCTTGACTGGATTTTCCGCTTTCTCATCTTGATAGTAATAGAAAGGTTTTTCCTTACCAGTAAATTCATAAACTGGCTTTTCGATACCAGGTAGGTCTTGGTAATGTCCTTTAAATCCGATATATGGAAGACTGACTAAATCTTTTTGCGTCTTAGCATCCTTGAAGAAGACAAAACCTTCTAAGAAATAACCATTCTTCATTTGTTGGGATAATTCTTTAGTATAGGCGCTCGTATTAATCTTAATCGGAATTGTCACACTACCCATTGGAGGTACAAGGACAGTCTTATCACCCTTTTGGTCCAGTAGCTGGCGCATTTGAAGCGTAATCCGACCATTTTCAACTTGATCTGTGTTGACAACAGTATGGTAGCTGAGTTCTTGGGCTTGATTAGCTAAGTTATGAACAGTCACCTCGAAGGTAAAGCTATCTTTAACATTTCCAAGTGTCAGACTACTATCCGTTCCTTTTCCAGTTACATACAGATTGCCAAAAGCAGCCCCCGCAGCATCCATCAGACCAGAACCTTGTTGGCGGACTGAAGAATAGGTATTGCTTTCCTTGTCCTTGTGAGGTTTAGCTGTACTCATAACCAGTTGACGAAGCAAGGTATGAATTTGCTCTGGGCTATATTGCGGGAATCTTTCTTCTAATGCCTGCTTAATCAAGGCTGTTGCCCCAGCAGCATGAGGAGTTGCCATACTAGTCCCACCATCCATGTCGTAAGAACCGTTCGGAATAGCAGAATAAATCATGCCACCCGGCAAAGTTACATCCGGCTTCAGTTTTCCTTCTGTTGATAGTCCCCAACCTGTAAAGTAGAGCATCTTATCGGCTTCACTATAAGGAACCTTTTTGACCTCTTGATGGAAAGTCAGCTTATACTCGCCAGCATGCGCAGCTAATTCTTTACCTAAACTATGTCCTAGCACACTGACAGGATAGAAGGAACCCCAGTAGCCCATTGGAAGATTTTGGAGCTGATCTCCCTGTTCCTCATTTTGATAAACTAAGACCCCTTTGGCACCAGCTTGTCGAAGGGAGTTGACCTTATCTTCATCCGTAACATCGCCACCACTCTCAACTAAAGCAATTTTCCCTTTGACAGAAGCTGCCCGGTAGGCTTCTTCTCCACCTTTTTCAACATGGACATAAGACTGCGGACCTTCAACAGGGAAAATGAGCCGATAGACCGGTAAATCAACAAGACCATTCTGGAATTCTTTCTTATCTTTTAAGGCAGGAATCTCTAAGCGAATCTTTGTTTCATGACTGATTTTATTATTAAAGGCTCCGATTGCTAAAACGCCATTTTCAATGGCTGGTTCGTCAATTGTTCCAGTATCAGGAGCATCTGCTTTTGGTTTGGCTTGCCAATATCCATTCACAGCATAATTTCCTGCTGCAGCGTTTATGACAACACCTGACTTTCTAGCAAATTCAAAGGCTTGTCGAGTAAGAGGATTGGTATCCGCTTCTGAACCACTAATGCCACCGAAACTCATATTGATTGTATCTGCTCCAAGCTTAACAGCATCTTCCACAGCTTTTGCAACAATAAAGCCTTGCTCAGTCATTCCTTTCTTATCTGAAAAGACCCGCATAAACATCAGTTGTGCTTCTGGAGCTACCCCTTTAAGTAGTTCTCCAGTTGGGGCTGGTTTGGTCGCATTTCCAACTGCTGAACCTGCTACGTGAGTTCCGTGTGAACGAGGATCGTCCTCTTTGATCTCATCATTCATATCAGAATAGTTATAAGCATAAACCACCTTATCGTTATACCATTTACCATAGGTAATTCCTGCTTTTTTCATAGCAGCATCCATCTGCTCTTTATTCTGATATTTAGCCTTGCTTTTATCGGTCAAACTAAAGAAGTTATGCTCGTAATCAAGACCAGTGTCAAAAACTGCGACGATACGTCCTTGCCCTTTTATACCCTTATCCCATAATGGTTGGAGATTGATTAGTTCATTTTCATCACTAACCTTGGTTGGCAACAAGGTATCTTGTTTCTTCGGAAGATCTTGAGATGTGTTGGCAGTTGAAAGAGGGGTGATGTCAACTTTTTCAACTCTGGCCACCTGGCGAATCTTCAAAGCTTCCTTGTAGCTTGTTTCTAAAACAAAACCGTTAAAAATCAGATCAAAATCTGCTAATTTCTTATATTGGATTCCTTTTTCGTCCAATTCCTTTAAGACCGCAGCTTTGATTGGTTGATTTTCATGCATACGAGCTTCAATTTGTGTAGCTCCTACTGGTGTCTCCTTTTTTTCTCCTGCCAGACGAACTACGGCTTGAACACGGGCCTCCTCATCTACTTTATTCGTAATTTCTGATTCAACATTAGCATCATTTTTTGTTGCTTCTGAATCTACCTTTTTAAGCTCCTGTGGCACTTCTTTCTTTGTAGTTTCTGAATCTACCTTTTTAGGGTCCAGCGGCACTTCCTTCTTTGGAGTCTCTGAATCTACCTTATTTTGATTAGGCGATATTTCCTTATCGGGATTTTCCTCCGATGCTTTATTTTCTTGTCCATTTTCATTGACGACAGAATCAGAAACCTGGGTCTTGTCTCCTTCACCATCTGTCTTTGTTGTTTCACTCTGCGTTTCAGAGCGAGGCAACTCCTGACTCCTTGTATCTGCCTCTGAAGGTGCTAACTCTGGCTGTTCCAACTTCGAATCTTCTTTCTTCACAAGTTCGGAACTCTGTTCGACAATTGCTGGTGGCTCCAGCTGCGGATTTATTCCTGATTCTTGGGCCAAGACAGTTGGACTATAAAAAAGGCATCCGACTACCACGGATACTAAGCCAACTGAATATTTGCGAAAAGAGAAGCGTTGCTGTCTGTCGTTTCTCATAATTGGACCTCCTATATAAATTGTAAGCGCTTGCCTCGGCTTCATTGTAGTCTTTCTATGTTTTAAAGTCAATGAAAATTAGTAGAAACATATAAGTGTAATATAATATTAATATTTCTGATAATTACTCTTAGAAAAATAATAGAAATTAGTTCAGAAATCCTCCTAGCACCCTCATAAATAAGGAATTTCTCGCTATTTTCCTCTCATTTGAATTTACAAATCCATTAGATATAATCTAGATCAACTACAAGCCGATTTCAAAAAAATGGGACTAAAGAGACTGTTTACAATATGAAAATAAGCTAACTCTCATTTTCATTTAACACTTTTCGATGAGAGATAAATAAAAAGTCCTTAGAATATTATTTCTAAGGACTGTATTTCATATCTAGGAAAGAAACTTGATATTTTCCCTTTCTTATCTTCTCATTTTATGGTCAAAGAGAAGTTTCACACTCATAAACATCACCCGTCAACGGGTCAATGACTTCTGCCAGCCTAAAGTGTCCCTGCTCATAATGGTAATGACAGATCGCATAGTTGCCAAAGCGCACCTTGGGATCCAGAGTTTGGGATGCAATCTTGAGATAGAAGGCCCACATTGCACCGCCGTGGCTAACAGCCAAGACCGGCTCTGCTCCTGCCTGCTCCATGACCTCAGTCAGAGTGACCACCATGCGCTCACCGACTTGGTCCACACCTTCTCCGCCATAAGGGACGAAAAGGTCTTCAAAAGAGGTGGCTCCTGGTCGGAACTTCGGTTGCAGGCGTTCAGGCTGAGCCTCAAAAAGACCAAAGTTCCATTCTTTAATGCCCCTAAGACGAGTATAGTCAGTCCGGCCAGAGACAAGTTCCAGAGTATCAGAAGCCCGCTCCTGGGTGGAGGAGTAAAGTTGACCAAAACGAATGCCCCGCTCTTGCAAATACGCTCCTGCTTGCCGGGCTTGATCCTGCCCCAGTTCTGTCAAAGGAGAGTCGCAAGCTCCCTGTACCAAGCCCTCTTGATTGAAAAAGGTCTGGCCGTGCCGCATTAAATATAAATCTTTCATTTCCCCTCCCAATCGCTAAAATCGTGACCAATGGCCTCTTCCAGGTAAAATTGGTCATCTTCAAAAGTAAACTTTAAAATTCCGCAGTTAGTCATGTGACCTAGACTATCCAGACGCCAGTTTTTCTGCCAAGCTCTGGCAAAATTAGCCATAGCTCCTCCATGAGATACCATAAGCACAGACTGACCATCCGTCTCCTGCATGAGCTGAAGAATGGTCGCTGTCATACGCTCCCTCACCTGATCCTGTGATTCACCACCATAGGTCACAAAAAAATCTTTATAAGGCAGAGGCGGATTAAGGTCTTCGCTTTCTCCTTCAAAGGTACCGAAGTTCCACTCCTTGAGCCCCTTGACACGCTTATAGGGAAGCTTACCGTCTGTTACCAATTCCAAGGTATCACAGGCTCGCTCTTGAGTAGAGCTATAAGCATCGTCAAACGTAATACCCGCATCCTTAAAATATTTCCCTGCCACCTTGGCCTGATAGATGCCAAAATCGGTCAGAGGAGCATCACACCAGCCCTGCACCTTATGACGCAGATTAAAAAGCGTCTGCCCATGCCGCATCAGATAAAGAGTTTTTGCCATCATTCACATCTCCTTTAGATGAGTTCTAACTTTTCAAAGGCATTATAGAGACCGTCTTGGCTGACCGAGTCTGTCACCAGATCGGCCATGGCCTTGATTTCCTCTCCACCATTTCCCATAGCAACTCCGATCTGACAATAGTCCAGCATAGGAATATCAACCTTGGCATCGCCGAAAGCCAGAGTATCCTCCCTGTCAGCATGCAGATGCTTCAAGAGAAACTCAATAGCAAGCGCCTTGGTTATATCTTTGACTCCCAAGTCGCCAAATAGAGCATGCTCCCCCTTGCCACCCCAAGTACCCGCCTCGAGCTCTGGAAAAGCCGCCTTGGAGTCCAGATAGTCTTGGTAGCTTCTGAGAATAAAACTGACTTTGTTCAGGTCGTCCCGATAGAGTTCCCCACCATAAACCAGGCCGTGAAGGGCTTCCTCTGCCTCCATATTTATGACTTCTTCAGGTTTGGCACCTTTGCCAAGAACATAGGTCTGTAGCACCGGTCGAGCCGCTTCGCGAAAGCCCCTGCTGGCAAAAAGGCCGTTGTTACTCTCTAGGTAAAACTCTAGCCCCCGCTCCTGAAGCCAGTCCACTAGCCTCTTAGCGACATCTCGCGGAATCAGCTGGTGCAGAACAACCTGCCCCTCATGCTCCACATAAGACCCGTTGCCACCAATCATACCATCAAAGCCAATATCCCAAATTCCCGGCGGCATCTCAGCCTTGCTGCGACCTGTGCAGACATAGACCAGATGGCCCTTTTCCCGCGCCCGTCGAATAGCAAGTACCGCAGACTCCGGTATATGATTATCATAGTCGATAAGGGTCCCATCCACATCCAGAAAGATGATTTTTCTCGTCATAAAGCTCCCTGTTTTCTGGTTTTTATTGCAAAATCTGTAGATTTTATCACTCTAGATTAACTTGTTTTAGTGAAGTTGTCTAGTTTTCTTCTATTATATACTTATTTGAGAGCCTTTTCTTGTGAAATAATTAGAGATTCTAATACTATTCTATGATTTATTTAAATAATTTACTTCTCGAATCAACAAGAAAAGGCTGGAAAAAATTCCAAGCCTTTTAAATCTTATTTGTTGATGTTTTCCCATTTCCAGTTTTGAACTTCTGGGATATCATCACCGTTTTCACGGATATAATCATTGTGGTAAGCCACAGTCTCGTCCATTTTAGCAGAGAAGTCAGCTGCTGCTGCACCAAGTGCTGCATTTGCTGCATCTTGAGCCAAGTGGAAGCGATCCAATTCTGACATAACACGCATATCAAACGGAGTAGTGATGTCTCCATTTTCACGGTAACCATGAACACGAAGGTTGTGGTTGTGACGGTTGAAGAAGATATCACGAATCATTCCTTCATAGCCATGGAAAGCAAAGATGACTGGCTTATCTGTCGTGAAGACTTTGTCAAATTCTTCGTCTGAAAGTCCACGCGCATCTACAGATGGGTGACGCAATTTCAAGATATCAACCACGTTAACAAAGCGAATCTTAAGTTCTGGGAAGGCCTTGTGGAGAATAGATACTGCCGCAAGAGCTTCTAAGTTTGGCTCAGTTCCTGCTGCTGCAAAGACAACATCTGGCTCTTCATTGTTAGCAACAGTTGAAGCCCAATCGATAACCTTGTAACCTTCACGTACCAATTCTTCTGCTTCTTCAGCTGAGTAGAATTGCGGACGTGGATGTTTTGAAGTAACAATCAAGTTAACCTTATCTTCTGCCTTGAAAGCTTTATCCATAACAGCCAATAAGCTGTTTGTATCTGAAGGCAAGTATTCGCGGATATACTCTGGAGTTTTCTCTGCCAAGTGAGTCAAGATACCTGGATCTTGGTGAGTATAACCATTATGGTCTTGTTGGAATACTGTTGAAGTTGCAATCAAGTTCAAGGCTGGGTAGTTCTTACGCCATGTAGTATGAGTCTTACATTTACGCAACCATTTGAAGTGTTGCGTCACCATTGAATCTACTACACGAAGGAATGATTCGTAAGATGCGAAGAAGCCATGACGACCAGTCAAGACGTAACCTTCTAACATACCTTCAGCCTGGTGCTCTGACAATTGTGAGTCAATAACACGACCTGCTGGGCTCAAAGCTTCATCGTATTCAGGTCTCATACGGCCCAACCATTGACGGCTAGTACGAGTGAAAACTTCTTGCAGACGGTTTGATTTTGTTTCGTCCGGACCAAAGATACGGAAGTTATCTGGGTTAGCATCTACCAAGTCAGCAGCGTACTTACCAAACTCAATCATGTCTTGAGCCACGATCTCACCTGGAGTTCCAAACTTAAGGGCGTGTTTCTTCCAATCAGCAGTGTCCATTGGCTTGATAACACCGGCATTAGTGATTGGGTTCATAGCCATACGTCGGTCACCTTTCGGTGCAATCGCAGCGATTTCAGGCAAGACTTTTCCAGACTCATCAAACAATTCTTCTGGACGGTAAGATTTCAACCAATCAAGAAGGGCATCAACATGCTCCATATGGTGAGCATCTACTGGAATTGGCACTTGGTGAGCACGGAAACCACCTTCGATTGGAGTACCTTCCCATGACTTAGGACCAGTCCATCCTTTTGGAATGCGGGCAACCAATACTGGGAAAATAGCTTGAGTTGCTTCTTCAGCTGATCCTTTACGAGCTTCAGCTTGGACTTTCTTAATTTCTTCGATTGCTTCGTCCAATTTAGCCGCAAAAAGAGCATGAGCAGCTTCATGATTTTCTGAAATAGCTGTTACATCAGCAAAAATAGGCTTCCAACCTAAACCTTCAAAGAACAAGGTCAATTCTTCGTCTGTTTTACGTTCAAAGATAGTTGGGTTGTGAATTTTACCACCGTTAAGATAGAAAATTGGAAGAATAGCACCGTCATTAACAGGGTTGATAAAAGTATTTGACAACCAACCTGCCATCAATGGACCAGTTTCCCCTTCACCATCACCGATAACAGTTGCTGCAATCACATCTGGATTATCCAAGATAGCTCCTGCTGCATGAGATAGGGCATAACCGAGTTCTCCACCTTCATGGATAGAACCTGGTGTTTCGGGTGCCGCGTGAGAAGCGATCCCCCCTGGGAATGAGAAGATCTTGCACAAATGTTTGAAGCCTTCTTCGTTTTGAGGAATATTTGGATTTAACTCTGTATATGAGCCGTCGAGGTATGAGTTTGAAACCATTACCTGACCACCATGACCAGGTCCTTCAATGTAGAACATATCTAGGTCATATTTATTAATCGTCCGGTTCAAATGAGCGTAGATGAAGTTTTGCCCTGGAACAGTTCCCCAGTGTCCGATTGGGTGAGCTTTTAGATCATTAGCTACCACATCGCGTTTCAAAAGCGGATTGTCTTTTAGGTACATTTGAGCCGCTGAAATATAGTTAGCAGCACGCCACCAAGCATCAACTTTTTCTAAATAAGCCTTAGAATTATAATCTGTTGTCATGTTTCCTCGCCTTTCTATTTGGGTTGATTAGCCATAGCTAAGTCCCTAAACATGAATCTACACCTGACTTCTCCCAAGATCCCCCTTGAAAAAGTGCAAAAAATAAAACATTTAGCTGTTTAATTTTTCCTCTTTCACTTCCATACTCTATTGGGTTCGGAGGTTGTATCTAGTAGAAGTATAGGTGTGATATAAAAGAAGTTAATCAATAAGATTTAAAACTCCTATGTTACCATTCTACCATACTTTTAGGAATATGAAACAATTAAATTAACTTTAACTAAAATAATCTGTTTCAGCTGATTTATAAGAAATGTAAACAATTTCATACCCCAAGTTCAAAAACAACCAAGAACAGACCTAAATAAAAACTTACAGAGACCCAAAAATCCCCTCTCTTCCAGACCATGCTAAATATCAATCAGTCTGAGAAAAATAAGGGATAGGGGGTTAATATTATGAGAAAAATGTATGTGTAGCCTGGTAAATATGATGGGCAGTTGCGGCATTATTCATAGTATACAGATGAACTCCCGCTACATCCTGGGTCACCAGATCAACAATTTGGTCAATGGCATAGGCCAAGCCAGCAGATTTCAAAGACTCTGGATCATGCTCGTATTTATCCAGAATAGCTCGGAATTTTCTTGGTAGCTTGATATTCTCACAGGTTTTAAGCAGACGCAAGGCCTGATTCCGATTGAGAATAGGCATAATTCCCGCATGAATAGGTACTTCAATTCCTGCCAAAATACATCTTTCCTGAAAATCATAGAAGCGGTCATTGTCAAAAAACAGCTGTGTGACAAGACTGGAGCATCCAGCATCCACTTTTTTCTTGAGATTCCTGATATCAGAAACACGATCTGGCGAATCCGGATGTCCTTCTGGATAGCAGGCTCCGATGATATCAAAGTGCGGTGCTTCTTCTTTGATGTACTCAATTAAGTCAGTCGCGTACTTAAAATCATCCTTGGGTGCTACATCAGGGAAAATATCCCCTCTTAGAGCTAAAATCCGATGCACACCAACCTTGTCCAAAGCCTGGAGTGTATCTGAGACCATTTCCTTGGTTAGATAGACCGCTGGAAGGTGAGCGATGGTAGGAATCTTCAAATCATTATAGATGAAGTCAGCCAAACGAACCGTTGTCTCCTCTATATTAAATTTATTATTGCTAGCGGTCACACTAATATAGTGAGGTGCAATATCCTGCATTTCCCGAAGAGCTTGGATTATTTTTTCATTGCCTACTGCTGGATTTGGAGGAAATACTTCAAATGAGAGACTAGGTGTGTGGTGACGAACCATAAAATAAAAAGTTCCTTTCAGTGATATACCGCTAAGCTGAGAACAATCCTACAGGAACAATTTCTGCAGGATTGTCAGCTCCGGTTTAAATTTTCTGTTTGTCCTCCATAAAAATAAACGATTGTGTCAGAGGAGGATTATTTCAAGTGTTGTCTAGCTGCTTTTGCTGCCTCTACTAAACGTACCAAGCTAGCTTTAGTTTCTGGGATACCACGTGTTTTCAAACCACAGTCAGGGTTGATCCAAACTTTCTTACTTGGTACTTTGGCAAGAATAGCTTCGATGGTGTGGTCGATTTCCCCTTCGTTAGGTACACGAGGTGAGTGGATATCGTAAACCCCAGGTCCCACTTCTGTTTGGAAGTTTTTCGCTTTGAGCTCGTCCAAGATTTCAAGGTTTGAACGGCTTGCTTCAAAGGAAATAACGTCCGCATCCATGTTGTCGATAGCTGGGATGATATCTGTAAATTCTGAGTAACACATGTGAGTGTGGATTTGCGTATCTGGCGCAACTGTAGAGTGTACCAAGCGGAAGGCTGGAATTGCCCAATCAAGGTAGTCTTCGTACCAGTCACTTCGACGAAGTGGCAATTTTTCACGAAGAGCAGCTTCGTCGATTTGGATGATCTTCACACCAGCAGCTTCAAGGTCAAGTACTTCGTCCTTGATGGCAAGTGCGATTTGAAGAGTAGAATCCTTGATAGAGATGTCTTCACGTGGGAATGACCAGTTGAGGATGGTAACAGGTCCAGTCAACATACCTTTAACAGGTTTTTCTGTACGGCTTTGTGCGTAGCTAGACCATTTGACAGTGATTGGGTTGAGACGGGTTACATCACCCCAAATGATTGGTGGCTTCACCCCACGCATACCGTATGATTGTACCCAACCATTCTTAGAGAAGAGGTAACCTGACAAGTTTTGACCGAAGTACTCAACCATGTCATTACGCTCGAACTCACCATGCACTAGGACGTCAAATCCAACTTCTTCTTGCCATTTGATCCATTCATCAATTTGCTCTGCCAAGAACTTGTCATAGTCTTCTGCTGACAATTCACCCTTACGGAAGGCCAAGCGTTTAGCACGGACTTCCTTAGTTTGAGGGAATGAACCGATGGTTGTTGTTGGAAGAGCTGGAAGTTTGAAGGCATCTTCTTGAATCGCTTCACGTTCTGCAAAGGCTGGCAAACGAGTGTAGTCAGCGTCTGTCAAGCCAGCAATGCGCGCACGAAGTTCTGCATTTTCACCCACACGTTCAGTCGCAAAGAGTTCTTTGTTAGCTGCAAGAGCTTCTGCACCTTGACCGTTGCGGATAGCATCCAAGTCACGAAGTTCTTCCAATTTTTCAACTGCAAAGGCAAAGTGGTTCAAGATTGCTGGTTCAAATTCTTCGTTAGCTGTTGTAAATGGCACATGAAGAAGTGAGCATGAGCTTGTCAAGACAATGTTTTCAGCTGAGATTTGCTCAAGAACAGCCAAGCTCTTTTCGTAGTTGTTACGCCAGATGTTCTTACCATTGACAATACCTGCATAAAGAGTCTTGTCAGCTGGGAAACCACCTTTAACGAGTTCAAGAGTTTTCTTACCTTCAACGAAGTCAAGACCGATAGCATCCACTGGCAACTCTACAAGATCAGAATAGATATCACGAACGTCACCAAAGTAGGTTTGAATCAAGACTTCCAAGCCTTTCTTGTCTGCCAAAAGCTTCTTATAAAGGTCCAAGAAGAGAGCTTTTTCTTCTGCAGACAAATCTTTGACCAAACTTGGCTCATCCAACTGGATACGCTTTGCACCCAGCTCTGCTAATTTTGCAAAGACTTCTTGATAAGCTGTAGCCAGGGCATCAACAAAGTCAGCTGGTGCCACACCGTCTTCAAAGTCAGACACTTGTAGGAGAGTGAATGGTCCGACCACTACTGGACGGGTTACTAAGCCTAGCTCCTTAGCTTCGGCAAATTCTTCAAAAATCTTGTGGCCTGCAAGTTTTACTTGAGTTTCTTTTTCAAATTTAGGAACGATGTAGTGGTAGTTAGTGTTGAACCATTTCTTCATCGGAAGAGCGCGGACATCTCCTTTTTCGCCCTGATAGCCACGAGCCAAGGCAAAATAACGCTCCAAGTCAGTCAATTCCAAGCCTTGTACAGATGACGGCACCACGTTAAAGAGAAAAGCTGCATCCAGCACATTATCATAATGAGAAAAATCATTTGATGGAATCTCAGAAATTCCTTTTTCCTTAACAATATTCCAGTGCTTAACGCGCAACTCTTTAGCTGCAGCCAAGAGTTCATCTGCTGAGATTTCTTTTCTAAAGTATTTTTCAGTTGTAAATTTCAATTCGCGGAATTCACCCAAACGTGGGAAACCAATGATAGTTGTTGACATATGTGTCCTCCAAAATTTTTCTTGATTTTATCTTATCAGAAAATCCACCCTCTGTATAATTGGAATTTCCCTAATTTTGATATAGCCTAAAACTATATCTGGATTATTTATGTCGCCATAAAACCTTATTTTTCAACTGACATTGATTGAAATTATTGTTTGGTATAATCAAAAACTATAACTTAAAATAAGAAAAGCCAGCGGTTTTCTCGCTGGTTTTTCTTATTTCACCATCATTTTCTGAGCTCTTTGAATGAGAAAAAGTGGATGCGACACAGCTTACTCAGCCTTGCCATCATTCTTAAATCTCGGCAAATCTAAAAGGTATAAAGCTCCTCCCCCTATGGATAAAAGGCCAGCGAAGTTACCCAAAAAAGGTATAAATCCAACAATAGAGGCACAAAAGAGAAGCTTATGGCTGGTCTTATTGACTCTTGAGTCTTCGCTATAATGAGCCATTCCGACAATAGAAAGCGTCAAAAACAGCAGGCTTATTAATACTACCAAGCCACCCCAACCAGAGTTTTCGACCAGTTTGGGAACTAAATCAACTACTTTCCAGTCCCATCTCTCAGAAGAAGCGTAAAGGATTAAGAGACCTCCTAGGATACTGGTAATTCCATTTACCCATAACAATTTATTCGACTTCATAACAATCTCATTCTTTCTGTTTTAAACATAGTATACTAAGTCACTTTCGAATCTGTCAACTTTCTTGAAAAAATTGATGCCCTACCAGATAAAACCGTTTTCATTCAAATTATCTTGTGATAAAATAACTTTATGCACAAGAAAACGATTATTGATTTTAAGCAGTTGGGCCAACGCCTGATTTTCACAAATCCTATCAGGGAGCTAAAGACTCGTCGCCTGGACCAAGTGGGAGAACTTTTGACAGAGATTGAGGGCTGGCAGGAGAAAGGATACTATGCTGTCGGTTATGTCAGCTATGAAGCAGCTCCAGCCTTCGAGGAAAAGTTCCAAGTTCATCAGGCTCCACTCCAGAAAGAATACCTCCTCTACTTTACTATCCATGATAAAGCCGAGCAGGCTGCCATTCCCTTGACCTATAAGGAAGTGGAGATGCCAGTGGCTTGGCAGGGGCTGACTTCTGAGCAAGAATACCAGAAGGCTATCGAGACTATCCATCATCATATCCGTCAGGGTGATACCTATCAAGTCAACTATACGGTGCAGCTGTGCGCGGAGCTCAATCCTGAAGACAGCTTGGCTATTTACAATAGGCTGGTCGTCGAGCAAAATGCTGCCTACAATGCCTATGTGGAGCATGATGAGACCGCCATCTTGTCCATCAGTCCTGAGCTCTTTTTCGAGGAGCACCGAGGTCAACTGACCACTCGTCCTATGAAAGGAACTACCAATCGGGGACTGACCTTAGAGCAAGATAGAGAGCAGGCTACATGGCTGGCCCAGGATGCCAAAAACCGAGCAGAAAATATGATGATTGTCGATTTGCTGCGCAATGATATGAATCGCATTTCTCGGACAGGTAGCGAGCGGGTTGAGCATCTCTGCAGCGTCGAGCAATACTCTACGGTCTGGCAGATGACCTCTACCATCAAAAGCCAGCCGCATGAGGGAATTGGGCTGGCAGATCTTTTCAAGGCGCTCTTTCCTTGCGGATCCATCACAGGCGCTCCTAAAATTTCGACCATGGCTATCATCAAGGCGACAGAAAAAGCTGCCCGCGGGGTCTACTGCGGTACAGTCGGTATCTGCCTACCAGACCAGAGACGGATCTTCAATGTCGCCATCCGCACCATTCAACTCAAGGGAAGAAACGCCATCTATGGCGTTGGCGGTGGCATTACTTGGGACAGCACCTGGAAATCCGAATACATCGAAACCCAGCAAAAATCTGCCGTCCTCTATCGGAAAAATCCGCGATTCGACTTGATTTCTACCGGAAAAGTGACAGGTGGAAAGCTGACCCTGCAAGACCAGCACCTGCAAAGACTGGCAGAAGCAGCCAGCTACTTCGCCTATCCTTTTGACCAAGACAAACTAGAGCAAGAGCTAAAAGAAAGCTGCGCTCAGCTAGACAAAGGACAGGATTACAGGTTGCGTATAGCTCTTAAAAAAGACGGCAGCATTGAGCTAGAAACGACTCCTCTACTACCGCTGAAAGAGACTTTCAGAAAGGCAAAACTAGTCGAGCAGACAGCCAATCTAGCCCAGCCCTTTACCTATTTTAAAACCAGTCATCGGCCACATCTGACCTTGGAGCAGCAAGAACAGATTTACTACAATGCACAAGGTCAGCTCCTGGAAACCTCTATTGGCAATCTACTACTGGAGCTAGACGGCAAACTCTACACGCCTCCAGCTGAACTAGGCCTGCTCAAGGGCATCTACCGCCAGCAACTACTGGACGAGGGGCAAGCTATTGAGAAGATTCTGACTCTGTCTGACCTAGCTAGAGCCGATAAAATCTATGCCTGCAACGCAGTTAGAGGACTGTATGAGCTGGAATTGGACCGCAAGCCACCAATGTGAAAGTAAGCATTAAAGCCTTGTATCTCAAAGCTTTCGATGATTGATAAAGGACTTACATAAGCTAGATATACCTGAAAAATTTCTGCTATTTGCAGGAATTTTTTTGCTAAAAAACTTTAGAAATATTTTAGAAATGCTTGAGAATTATTTGAAAGATTGGTACTATACTGGATAGTGAAAAGAGAGCTTCCTCTCCCTACCTATAAAAGGAGAACTCATCATGGAAAATATTTTGGTTTTACAGCAAGTTAGCAAGAAATTCGGCCAACAATATGCCTTGACCGACGTTAGTCTGACCATCAAAAAGGGGGACATTTATGGTCTTATTGGAAAAAATGGAGCCGGAAAAACGACACTCATTAAGATTATTGCTCAACTACTAGAGGCAGATAGTGGCAGTGTTTCTCTTTTTGGTTCTCAAAATCAAAAAGAATGGACGCAAGGCCTCAAGCGGGTCGGGTCTGTCATCGAAACTCCGGTTGCTCATAACCACTTGACAGCCTACGAAAATCTCAACTACTACTGCAAACTCCGCCATATCCCCCATGCTGACAAGGTTATCCAAGAAACCTTGAAATACGTGAACTTAACAGATACTGGCAAGAAGAAATTCAGAGATTTTTCACTCGGTATGAAGCAACGTTTGGGTATTGCTATCGCCTTGCTATCTAAGCCAGATTTGATGATTTTAGACGAACCGATCAACGGTTTAGACCCAGTCGGTATTAAAGAATTCCGTCAGATGGTCCAACGGCTCAACGAAGAATTGAGGATGACCTTTATCATCTCCAGCCACATCTTATCTGAACTCTATTTAGTGGGAACAAGGTTTGGCATCATTGAACAAGGCCGACTGATTCGAGAAATTTCTAAGTCTGAGTTTGAAGAACAAAGCGAAGACTATATTGTTCTTAAAACTTCCAAATTAGAAGAAGCCAGCCGGCTTATTCACGAGCAGCTCAATTATCGTATTAAGGTGGTCAATGCTTCTGACGAGATTCATATTTTCACTCATTCGCACCAAATCAGCAAGATTGTAGAAGAGCTTGTAGCTGCAGGTCTACCTGTGCAAGAAATCTACTATGCACGTCAAAATCTGGAAAACTTCTTTACGGACTTAGTTGAATAACAAAGGGGGCTCATTATGATAGACTTCATTCGTGCCGATTTTTACCGGCTCATACATTCAAAAGGTTTTTGGATTACAGAATTTGCACTATTTTGTGTCATTTCTCTGGGAACCCTATTTCAATCAAATATCCGTTTTGGAGCAAATATTTCCAACTACGAAACCGCTACTCAAGCCTTGGGAAAATTAACTGGGATTCAAGCCCTGAACTACTTTGCAGGCAATACAGACAGTCTGCTCTTTTTCACCATCATTATCATCAGTATGGTCCTTGGAGTAGATCTATCACGAAAGCTCTACAAAAACTGTCTCAGCTATGGCATCTCTAAACTCAGCTATTATTTTTCTAAATTCTTTGTCTGCGTTAGTATCGCACTTCTACACCTTCTCTTTATTCAAGCTATCTCCTTTGCGACTGCCAGTCTGTCCAACGGAATTGGAAGTGCACCTAGCCACTTTTGGAGTCAGCTGGGAGCTGCTCTCTTCGTTCAATTTCTCAGCACGATTACATGGATTGCCATCATTTCTTTTGTACTCTATGCCAGCCACTCTATCGTATCTAGCTTTTTAACCTATTTTATCGGCGGAGCCCTACTATCTATCCCTCTTATCTTTTATCCTGATAATGAATGGCTCCCCTATCTCACTCTACGTTTCAACACTGCTATGGCAGCTGATGGAGGAACTGTCATCAAGGCTATCCTTACAACATCAGCTGTCACCTTCCTCTTTCTCATTGGGGGACTAAAGATTTTTAAAACAAAAAATTTATAAGATGCTAGTAGTATTTTAAACAATAGGAGGAAATTCCATGTTACACACCATTCAGGCGGAACTCTTCCAGCTCACCCGTTCCAAACTTTTTTGGATAATAGAGGGTCTTCTCTTCCTCCTCATCTTCGTTAGCTCTTTTGGAGAAGCCAACTTTAGTTTGTATGTCTCTACACCTTCTGGACAAGATGAAATAGTCAGTCAAGGATGGACAGGATTTCAAGCCCTCAACCAAGTCGCTCACGATTTCCTCCCTTTTGTCATGATTGCAGTTCTTGTCCTCACTACTTCTTTATTGGGGCGAGACTTGACCAAAAAACTCTACAAGAATACATTGGCTAGTGGCCTTTCGCGAAAAGAATTTTATCTATTTAAAACTGCTACCCTTGCAACTACCAGTCTTATCCAATTGGCTACCGTATTTGTCACAGCATTTATCTTGGGAAGCATCTTTCATGGGGCTGGAAGGATGCCCATAGATTTCTTTAAAAGTTTTTCCATATCCTTCTTTCGTGCCTACGCCTTTATCATGGCCTGTAGTTCTGCCTTTGCCTGCTTACTCTACCTGACCTACTCCACCCTAGCCAGCTATCTAACCTTTTTTGTCCTGATAATGCTTCAGGCTAGCCTCCACGCTATTTTCCCTCAACTAAATTCTGATTTCTTCACATTCTTGATCCTCGCTGGATCCCTTTGGGGTGGCTATCAGGCCTTCCAACATCGAGACTTATAAATATACAGAGTTAGTCCCTGACTAGCTCTTTTTGTTTGTCTTTGTATTTCGTATTTCTTTAGAAATACTTTAAAAAGACTTGAGAAATATTTGAAATTTAGTTTGTATACTTTAGTTAAACCTAAGAAAGTGAGAATATGCTATGCAAACTGTTTTAGAAGTAAAGCAAGTTACCAAACAATATGGCCAGCAATATGCCCTCGATCATGTGAGTCTTTCGATCCAGAAAGGCGATATTTATGGACTGATTGGCAAGAACGGGGCTGGCAAAACCACTCTTCTCAAGACCATTAGCCGGCTCATTCATGCCAACAGCGGAACCGTGTCTGTCTTTGGTTCGCAGAACTCTAAGGAATGGAATGAAGCCCTACGCAAGATAGGAACCGTCATTGAAACACCGGTCGCTTACAATCAAATGACTGCTTATCAAAATCTCAACTACTACTGCAAGGTCCACCAGATTGCCCAACCCGACCAACTCATCAAGGAAACCTTGGACTATGTCGGCTTGAGCAATACAGGGAAAAAGAAATTCCGCAACTTTTCGCTAGGAATGAAGCAGCGCTTGGGGATCGCAATTGCCCTTATAAACAAGCCTGAACTCATGATTTTAGATGAGCCCATCAACGGCTTAGATCCGCTTGGCATCAAGGAATTTCGCCTGATGATTCAGCGACTCAACCAAGAATTGGGAATCACTTTTATCATTTCCAGTCATATCTTGTCCGAGCTTTATCTGGTAGCCACCAAATTTGGGGTGATTGACCAAGGACGGCTTGTCGCAGAATTCACCAAGGATGACTTTGACCGAGCCAGCGAAGATTATATCGTCCTCAAGACCAGCGATAGAGAACAGGCCACCAACCTCATCCAAGACAAGCTCCACTATCAGCTCAAAGAATCTGATAAATCTGACGAGTTGCACATTGTCGCCCAAGAGCAGGAACTAAATGACATCAACAGGGAGTTGGTCCTATCCAATATTCATGTCAATGCTATCTATGCAGCTCACAAAGATTTAGAAAAATACTTTACAGATTTAGTCCAGTAAGGAGAAAAAACCATGTTACATACTTTTCAAGCAGATTTTTACCGTTTCTTTCGTTCCAAGGCTGTTTGGATTACCGAATTCATCTTTCTACTGACGACCTTGAGCGCAGTCTTTGGCAAATTAAATGCCGTCCAGCTGATACAAGCGGTGTCTAGCGCTATCGGTAATAATACATTTATCATCATTATCCTCTCTATGGTCGTCATCGGGACAGATCTGAACAAGCAACTTTACAAGAATACATTAACCAGCGGTGTTTCCCGTACCAGTTTCTTCATCTCTAAAGCCCTAGTCATGGTCTGCCTAACCTTCCTGCAGTTGGCTCTCTTTTATAGTATCAACTTTATCCTAGCGGCCATCCTAAACGGTATTGGTGATTTATCCGCCACCTTCCTGCTTCAGTTTATTCTTCTATTCTTTGTGCAGTGTCTGACTGTCATGGCTTGGACAGCCATTATTTCCTTTATTCTTTATCTGAGTAAATCTATGATTGCTGCCCTAGGAGGTTACCTTTTCTGCGCATCTTTAACCGGCGCACTTGCGCAACTTTATCCCAAATCTTTATGGCTACAGCATTTTACCATGAGCTTTGATTTTGAGACGCTTCAAAGCAACAGTGTAACCTTAAGAATTGTTCTAATCGCCTTGGTTTTAGGAACAGTCTTCACCGCAGCAAGTCTCTATACTTTCCACAAAAAAGATTTATAGTAAAAAAGGAGCTGGTTCTTGACTGGCTCCTATTAATTTTTTCATTTCATATTTCTTTAGAAATACTTTAAAAAGACTTGAGAAATATTTGATAATTAGTTTGTATACTAAAACTATAAACAAAGGAAGTAAAGGAGAAATAACATGCAAAATGTTTTGGAAGTGAAAGGACTTACTAAAAAATACGGGGATCAATATGCTCTGAAAGATGTCAGTCTTTCCATCAAGAAAGGAGAGATCTACGGTCTCATTGGTAAAAACGGTGCTGGTAAGACCACGCTGATCAAAATTATCACGCAAGTCATCTATCCTAGCGGAGGAACCGTGTCTGTCCTGGGCTCTCAGAGCCAACAAGAATGGACCAAAGCCCTCAGCCATACTGGATCTGTCATCGAAACCCCTGTAGCACATGCCCACATGTCGGCCTATGAAAATCTGCGCTACTACTGTACCGACCGGGGCATTCCAAATGCTGACAAAGTCATCAAAGAAACCCTGCAATATGTAGGCCTGACCGATACTGGAAAGAAGAAATTCCGTAACTTCTCTCTGGGGATGAGACAGCGGTTGGGCATTGCCATTGCCATTCTGGGGCGTCCCGACTTGCTCATTCTGGACGAGCCCATCAATGGCTTAGACCCAGTTGGGATTCAGGAATTTAGAGAAATGGTCAAGCGCCTCAATCAAGAACTAGGCATCACTATCATCATTTCCAGCCATATCCTGTCCGAGCTTTATCTAGTAGCAACTCGCTTTGGCTTTATCAATCAAGGGCATTTCATCAAGGAGCTGTCTAAGGAAGAATTTGACCGAGAAAGCGGCGACTATATCATCCTCAAAACGGATAATATCAAGCAAGCTGCTCATTTAGTGCAAGACAAGCTCGGCTACCAGCTCAGACCAAGTAACAAGGAAGATGAGCTGCATATTTCTGGCCAAGTACAAGAAATTCGCAAGATTGCCAAGGAACTAGTCCTAGCCGACATCCCAATCGGGGAAATCTACTACGCCCACAAAGACTTAGAAAAATACTTTACAGACTTAATCAACCAACAAGGAGGAAACACTCATGTTTAATAGTATCAAGGCGGATTACTACCGTATCTTCCGCTCCGTAGGATTCTGGGGAGTGCAGGCTTTCTGCATCTTTGGAATTCTCCTCGCCATTTTCGCTTCCAAAGTTGTCAGTTCCGACAACGGTATCTTTTTTGCCATAGATGCCGTCTCCTACAACATCGGTATGCTCTTTATTGCCTGCAATGTTATGACTAGCTTGCTTCTCGGTGTTGATCTCAATGACAAACTTTATCACAATAACCTGACTACAGGCAAGACTCGGACCCAGTATTACTTCTCTAAAGCACTGGTTATCGGTAGCTTACTTCCTATGCAGTTCATACTGCTCTACATTTTTGGTATTGTCATCGAATTTGTCCGAACCGGCGGTAATATGGGAACCCTGCCAGCTAATTTCTGGGGACAATTCGCAATACTCTTTGTCATGCAGTTCATCTGTACCTATGCTTGGTACTGCATTACCAGCTTTGTCCTCTACTTGACTCGAAACTATAGTGTCGTCTTTATCACCTATATCATGACCTACATCTTACTCGGCCTCCCTAGTCAAATGGTCGATGCCAATAATGAATGGTTCAAGGCTATCAAGATGGAGTTCTTCTACGGAGACGCTTCAATACCAGGTGTCATCATCAAAACAGCTATCTTTGCTCTCAGTCTGATCACGGTCTTTACAATAGCAGGACTGGCTACACTGAAGAAGAGAGATTTGTAAAAGCAAAAACGAGGCTGGGACAAAAGTCCTAGCCTCTCAATTGTCTTTGGATTGTCGAGCAAGACGCAGTGGTTGAGTGGGCTCTACTACGCTGATTTCATCAGCTTTTACAGCCCTACTCAACTGTGCGGAGGTTGGACAACGAAATCGAATTCTAACGAATTACCGATTTCTGTCCCACTCTCATTTTTCTATTTTCACAACTATTACAAACTAACCCTCAGTTCAAACCAGTCGTCCTCAGCTTTTATGGTCAAGTCCCCGCCTAGGATTTCGACTAACTGCTGAGTGATATAAAGCCCCAGACCAGAGGACTCTTCACTACTGGATAGATTTTCTGAATAGAAACGGTTGGTTAATTTATCCAGGTGCAAGATTGGTTGTTGAACGATATTTTTGACCGTAAAGACACAGTGCTCCCCGTCTTGTTTCAGAGAAATACTAGCAGCCTTTTGACCATGCTTAAGGACATTGCTTATCATATTTTGGACAATACGCTCCAAAATATCAGGATCCGTTGTCAAGATCAAACCTTCAGTCAAATCAAGATCCAAGTCAATCTGAGCCTTTTGAAAGGCATCATAATAAGCAAAAAGTTGCTGAGTCACAAGCTGAGAAAGATCCATCTTAACAAAGGTTGGGCGAATGGCTCCCTCCATCAGCCGACGATACTCCATTAAGGCTTCCAATCGTTTTGACACCATTCCTAGACTATCCGCAATCTTGACTAGTTGCTGACTTTCTTGACTATTTTCTTTTAATAGTTGCTGGGTGTAGCCGCTGGCAATGGTTAAAGGCGTCCGGATATCGTGAGCAATATTGCTGATAGCCATGTCCAGAGTCTTCTTTTCTTGCTGCACAACAAAGGTCGTCTTATCCAGCTCCTGAAAGACCTCTTCAACCTCTTCAGTCAGCTCTAAAATACTTGCTAGATGGACCGATGGAGCTAGTCTACTAGAACTAGCCTGTTGACGCTTTTGCCGGATTTGCTGGGCTACATCCTTAACTGCTATATGATAACGTATCAAGACAAGGACTAAAAGTAGGCAGATAATGGCCAATAAAAATGCAAGAACTCCCATTTCAGTCCTCCTTGAGTCTTACACCTAGGCCCCAAACTGTTTCAACATACTCTTCGGATGGATCCAGCTGAGCCAGCTTTTTACGTAGGTTGCTAAGATGAGTATTGAGGGTATTATCCCCAGGAAGATAGGTTTCTTCCCAGACAGATTCAAACAAAGCTTCTTTAGTAAAGATCTTTTTAGGATGGCGGAGCAAGAGTTGAAAAATTTGAAATTCTTTTTTACTCAAACGAACTTCTCGCTCTCCACAAACAGCCTGGAAAGTTGCTGGCAACAATTGAATATTCTTAAAACAAAGACTTTCTTCCTCAGCCGATGAGGTATGCTGACTGCGCAACTGGACTGTCACTCGGGCAAAGACCTCATCCAGATTAAAGGGCTTGACAATATAGTCATTGGCTCCATTTAAAAGGTACTCGCTGACCAAAGACTTCTCTCCCAAAGCCGTCAGCATCAGAATAGGCACTTGGCTGTTCATCCTACGAATTTCCTTCAATACTTGGTCACCATTCTTACCAGGCAACATGATATCCAGCAAGACCAGATCAGGCTTTTCCCGCTCAAAAACAGCCAGCCCTTCTGTTCCCGAATAAGCCGAGTAGACTTCATGTTCTTTCTCAAACAGACTTGTCAGAATCGCATGAATATCATTATTGTCTTCAATCACCAGAATTCTAGCCACATTCCTTCTCCTTATCTACATTTTTACTATTAGTGTAGCAAGGAAAAAGCCGTAAGTCAATGAAATGTCATCTTCGTACAAAACTTTAGAAATATTTTAGAATTTCTTGAAGAATATTTGAAACCTCTTCCTTACAATGAAAGAAAGCAATATTTCTGGATCGCATGTAGAAAGGAAGCAAAGAATGATTAGAGTATTTTGTAGAGTTATCTTTAGAAGTATAAGATTCGCTATTGAGGATTTATAAAAGAAAATTTATTTACACTATTTATTTTTAGGGTCATAATGCTTGGATTCTCCCAGTTCTCATCCGATTCAGTCTAAGATCGGAATAGGGACAAAACATAAACAAGGCTGAGACACTCATATCTCAGCCTTTTCCCTATTTCACAGATGCTCCGTTAGTCGCGATGACTTCCTTGTACCAGTCAAAGGATTTCTTCTTGGAACGTTTGAGTGTTCCCCTTCCTTCATTGTCCCGGTCCACGTAGATAAAGCCATAGCGCTTCTTCATCTCGCCAGTTCCGGCTGATACCAGGTCGATACATCCCCAGGTCGTGTAGCCCCACAGAACTACCCCATCTTCATTGATGGCTTCTCGCATGGCCTTGACATGGGCTGCCAGATAGTCAATCCGGTAATCATCAGCCACATAGCCATTTTCATCTGGAGTATCCACTGCACCCAGACCATTTTCCACGATAAACATAGGCTTTTGATAACGATCCCAGATGGTATTTAGCGTAATGCGCAAGCCCAGTGGATCAATCTGCCAGCCCCACTCAGAAGCTTCCAAATAAGGATTCTTGAGAGAAGCAAAGATATTGCCCTCAGTCAGCTCGTTGACCTTAGGATTGCCCGAAGCCACCCGGCTAGAGTAGTATGAGAAGGAAATGAAGTCCACCGTATGCTCCTTGAGCAGCTGCAGGTCTTCTTCTGTCATTTCGACAGTGATGTCCTCGCGCTCCCAAGCTTTCTTGGCGTAGTTAGGGTATTCACCACGCGCCTGCACATCGATGAAGAAATAGTTTTTCCTGTCTTCCTCCATGCCAGCCCATACATCGCGTGGATGGCAGGTATTAGGATAATTTTGCCCTGCCGCCAGCATACAGCCAACCTTATTTTCCGGATCAATCTCATGAGCCAGCTTGGTAGCAATGGCTGACGCGACCAGCTCATGATGGGCTGCTTGATACTTGACCTGTTCTTCATTTTCGCCTTCATCAAAGCAGAGCCCCGCCCCCATAAATGGTGCATGGAGAATCATGTTAATTTCATTGAAGGTCAGCCAGTACTTGACCAAGCCCTTGTAGCGGGTAAAGAGAGTGCGACAGAGACGCTCGTAAAATTCCAGCATCTTACGGTTCCGCCAACCACCATATTGCTCAATCAAGTGCATGGGACAGTCAAAGTGAGTAATTGTCACCAAGGGCTCAATGCCGTACTTATGGCATTCCTTAAAGAGGTCTTCGTAAAATTTCAAGCCAGCTTCATTGGGCTCCAGCTCATCCCCCTTAGGGAAAATCCTGCTCCAAGCAATGGACAGACGATAAGTCTTAAAGCCCATCTCGCCAAAGAGGGCAATGTCCTCCTTAAAGCGATGGTACATGTCAATAGCTTCCTTGGCCGGATAGAAATAGCCCTCCTCAAAGTCAAACATCTTTTTCTTACCTGTGATGATGGCCAGACGGTCCTCACCAATCGGCACCACATCTACATTGGCCAGCCCACGGCCATCCGCATCATAAGCGCCCTCGCATTGGTTGGCAGCTGTCGCTCCACCCCACAAAAAACCATCAGGAAAAGTCAGTTTTTCAGTCATATTTCTACTCGCTTTCTAATTGCTTGTTTATTTACTTATATTATAGCTCATTCTGTAAACCTTTTCTTATAAAATACTGTGACATACTGATACTATTCTACTATTTAAGTTAATCAGATAGTTTTCAAAAAAATTATCCTCTCGAAAAAGCAAATAGCCTCCTCTGAAACAAAAAAAGAAGACTGAAAACCAGTCTCCTCCGTTCCTTTTAAATCAAAGCTGTGATAGCAGTTACTAGGCCAAAAACAATCCCGGGTGCATTGGCTGCTGCAAGAGGGATATCTCTTTCCTTTTTGAAAAGTCCATAGTAGACCCAGAGACTGCAGTTAATCGCTGCAACCAAGGGTTGGATGAAGTTTCCTTTTTGACCAGCCAAGTTGTTCATGATTTGTGGGAAGTAAGACACATACATCATAACAGACATAAAGGTCGCTACCCAACCTAAAATTTTCATTTGTTTTTCAGACATTTTCAAAGCCTCTTTCATTTTTGCTGAATCTAATTTTATAATCTTCTTTCAAAACAATCAAGTCTTTAAAACTTTTGTTATAAAGATGTAAACTATCACAATCTTGTGATAAGAAATAAGAGTGAAGTTGGGAAAAGTATTTATAAGCAGAATAACGCATATTTTTATGTTCTGAAAAATCTTGATACTGGGTCTTTTATTGCTGAAATAGTTACTTCGTTTTATGAAAAAACTGACTTTTGGGCCAGAATCAATATTTTCCTAAATCTACAACTTGTTGATATCTACTTTCATCATCAATATGATGGGCAATTTCTAACATCATAACAGGAAGAGAAAATAGTAGTTCATGTACCATGAGGGCGTTTTCTTTATCTAGGGTTGCTGTCACTTCATCAGCTAATAATAGATTTTTTCTACGAAGAAGAAAGCGTGCCAATTCAATCCGCACCCTTTGTCCCCCAGAAATATTCTCCCCGTTATTCTTGATAATAAAATCCAGCCCACCTGTCAATTCAAAATCTAGTTTGACTTGTTTCAAAACAGCAAGCAGCTCTTCCTCAGAAAATTCTTGTCCTAAGGTCAAATTGTAACGCACTGTATCGTTAAAGAGAAATGGGTGTTGGTTAATAATTCCTATACTGGATACAAAACTTGATGTACATTCATTAACAGTTGTCACGCCGATAATTTCTCCCTCATCTGCTATTTCTTCTCCAGTAATGAGTCGGAACAAGGTTGACTTACCACAACCACTCGGTCCTTTGATTAAAACTTTCTGACCTGCTTGAACATCCAAGTTTAGATGAGTAAAAAGCTGTCTGTCACCATAGGATTTACTTAAATTTTTAATGTGCAGGGCATGTAATTCTTGCGCATCTTTTTTATCTATCTGTTTTACATCTCCAATTTCTAATATTCCAAAAATCTTATCTGCTGTCGTTTTTGCCCCTTGTATATCTACAGCATCATACATAATAGTCTGAATAGGGCTCACTAGCTGACCTGCTGCGATGTACATGGCAACAAGACTTGCCACTGACACTTTCTGCCCAGCCATAGCAAAGTAAAAACCTAAAACAAGTGGTAAAACTTGGCTCAAAAAGACCATAAAACCGTTGCAAAAGAAAATAATATTATGGGTAAAGCAAAACTTTTGAATTGCTCGTTGATAATTTAGATTAATCTTCCAAAATCTGTTCTGATTTTCAGAAATTGCTTGGTTCATGAGTAGAGTATGTGCTCCTCGGATACTATCAGATACTTGATTATGAACTTCTACTCTGCCTTGCGCCATGTCATCACCAGTATGTTTGAGTCTTTTATTCATCAAGAACTGAGGAATAGGACGTAAAATAGTGAAAAAGACAAAAATGCTACCTAGCAACAAATTTTGCGAAATAATATAAATCGCTGTTAGTAATGCAACAAAGCTCCAGCAAATGATATTGACGTATTTTTCTAAGTAATTATCCCCCAAATACTCCATATCTTGTGTGAGCATGGTGATTTTTTCATCTTCGCTAAAATCTTTATTTGTCATCAGCTTGCTAAATAAATCTGCCCTCATATTCATTTGAATTTCACGACGAAAAACATTATGTGTATGATTACAAAAGAGCATTAAGCTATACAAGACGAAGTATACTGTAAAGCCAAAAATAGCAAACTGTATGATTTTAGAATAAGTCAGTTCTCCTTGATTTAAGGACAAGGCTTGTGATACGACTAAGGGTTGAGCAAGAGCCAAACCTCCATTTGCCAGTGCACCAATGATAGTATAAAACTTCGTTTTCTTAGCCAGATAGTGAAATATTTTATTCATAATGCCCTCCTAGAAAAAGAGAGAGGCTAGCACTCCTCTCCATTTTTATTATATAAATTTAACAAATATTACAATCTCATTATTCCTATCTTCTATCTGTTTTAAATATTTGTTTACCTCATTTACTTCAGGAAAATATTTATTCTCTTCTAAATAGGCAATATATTCACTTTCAGTTGTTTTATTTTTCTGTATAGTCTGCTTTAATTCATCCGTGATTAAAAATGAATGATTATTTTTAGTGTTGAAATACACGCTACCATCTTCTGTATCGTACCTCAATACATATCGTGATAACTTTCATATTACCACCTCTTTATCTGTGCTTTATTTCAAATACATTATACAACTATTAAAATAACAATTCAAGAAAAATCAGAATATTAGAAAAGTCCTACATTTTAATAATATTCAATCGAGTACAAACTAATTTCAAATTCCCTTATCTACTACTATACATGCCGTACTATCACATTTCTGTTCGTCGAGACACAATCTCGCTATTCCTTCCTCTAAGGTTAACTTCAAATGACTACGCGTCCTATTCCATACGATAAAAATCAATCACTAGACCAGCAGGGCCTTTAACTAGTAGCGATTCCGTTCCCCAATCAGTTACAACTGGGCCGTGTAAAATCTCGGCGCCAAGCTCTTTCAACCGTTGGTAGTTCTGCTCTACATCCTCAACCTCGACATGAAGAATGATTCCTGACTGAAAATTTTCCAAAGGAATCAAATGATTTTGGGACAACATGAGGCAGTGACTGCCAATCGTAAACTGAGCAAAACTGTCATCAACATAGTCTGCCTTTTTATCCAAAATACGCTCCAAGTCAGCACAGACTTGGGGAACATTTGAAACAATAATATCTAATTGATTTAAATTCATTTACTATCCTCCAGAAAAAGACCGGATTGCTCCGATCTTTTTAACTTCCGCTCTAAGAAAATCAAAGAATAAAATCTACAAAGTTTACATTTGATTTTCGACGAGAAGAATTATTTGATTGCGCGTGATTGCAATCCTTCTTCTTCCAAGAAGAGGCGGAATGGTACGAGTTCTTCTGCTTCGTATTTTTCCTTGAAGGCTTTGATTGCTTCTTCTGAGTGTTGTTTTGGATCCAACTCAAGTACTTCTACTGGAAGTGGACGGTGTTGCGTGATGCGAGCATCGATAACAACAGTTTTACCTTCTTTGTTCAATTTAACAGCTTCTGCAACAACTGCATCGATATCTTCGATACGGTCAACTGTAAATCCAACAGCTCCTTGTGCTTCAGCGATTTTCGCGTAGTCCGCGTTAGGGAAGTCACAACCAAACAAGTGTTTGTTTGTGTCTTCGTATTTGTCCTTGATGAAGGCATATTTACCATTTGAGAAGACAACGTTGATAACTGGAAGGTTGTATTGAACGTTTGTGATAACGTCTGGATAGCACATGTTGAATGCACCGTCACCCATGATGTTCCATACTTGGCGATCTGGATTGTCTTTCTTAGCAGCGATACCACCAGGAAGGGCAATACCCATTGTCGCAAAGAGTGGAGATGTACGCCACATGTTCTTAGGTGTCATGTGAAGGTGACGAGTAGATGTTTGAGTAGTGTCACCTACGTCGATTGAGTAGATAGCGTCTTGATCAGCATGTTTGTTGATTGCATTGTAAACTTGGTACAATTGCAATTCACCCTCAGTTTTACCTTCGAGTTTGTTCATGTAATCACGCCAGTTTTGGTTGTTCTTAACGTTTGCACGCCACCATGGAGTAGATTCTACTGGGTTTACTTTGTCAAGGATTGCCTTCGCTGCTTGACCTGCATCACCAAGGATTGAAGCGTCAAGGGCATGACGTTTACCAAGTTTGTAAGGGTCGATGTCAACTTGGATGAATTTTTCAGTGTTCTTGAAGGCTTCGTAAACTTCAGCAAATGGGAAGTTTGAACCAAGGAAAAGAACTGTGTCTGCTTCAAAGACCACTTCGTTGGCTGGTTTCCAACCAACACGGTAAGCAGAACCTGTCAAACCTTCGTAGTTCCATTCAAAAGCTTCAAAGTTTTTACCAGTTGTAATGATTGGTGCTTTGATTTTACGTGACAATTCAGTGATCACTTCACCAGCTTTAACACCACCAAATCCAGCATAGATAACTGGGCGTTCAGCATTGTTCAAGATTTCAACAGCTTTATCGATTTCAGCTTCGTTCAAGGCAGGAGCGATAAATGAACGTTCGTATGAACCTGAACCATAGTATGAGTTTTCGTCGATTTCTTGGAAACCGAAGTTTACTGGAATTTCAACAACGGCTGGACCTTTTTTAGAAACCGCAGCACGGCAAGCTTCGTCAATCACTTTTGGCAATTGCTCTGCGTAAGCGACACGTTTGTTGTAAACAGCGATACCGTTGTACATTGGGTTTTGGTTCAATTCTTGGAAGGCATCCATGTTGAGTTCGTTAACTGGACGTGATCCAAGGATAGCAAGGAATGGAGTGTTATCCATAGCTGCATCATAAACACCATTAATCAAGTGAGTCGCACCTGGACCACCTGAACCAACTGCAACCCCAATTGAGCCGCCGAATTTAGCTTGCATGACCGCAGCAAGAGCACCTGTTTCTTCGTGGCGAACTTGCAAGAAGCGGATATCTTTGTCTTCAGCCAAAGCGTCCATGAGTGAGCTGAGTGTTCCTGATGGGATACCGTAGATGGTGTCTACGCCCCATGTTTTCAATACGTTGAGCATTGCTGCAGATGCAGTAATTTTCCCTTGAGTCATAAGAATAACTCTCCTTCAATAAATTAAATTTTCAGTTATTGAAAACATTTTCACTTGTGAATGAAAACGCTTCAAGAAACTTTACTATATCAATTTACCATGTTTTTTCTCACTTGTATAAGAATATGCTCATAGATGCTCAATCCCTATTACATAACAGATGCTCTTTTTTGATAAAATTTTACAAACTATAGTAGAATAGGATATTTTATTATAATTTGCATGCACCTCTAAGACTTGTAGCTGTAGGAAATCGAACAAAAAGAGGCTGGGACAAAAGTCCTAGCCTCTTAATTGTTTTTGGATTGTCGAGCAAGACGCAGTGGTTGAGTGGGCTCTACTACGCT